>Ga0208246_1000557_pt1 | contig 28719 bp, 35 predicted proteins | sample RifOxyD2_FD_184039 | JGI IMG/M metagenome (GOLD analysis project Ga0208246, IMG submission 184039) | Soil microbial communities from Rifle, Colorado - Rifle Oxygen_injection D2 (SPAdes) | ecosystem: Environmental > Terrestrial > Deep subsurface > Rock core/Sediment | place: Rifle, Colorado... | reverse complement strand
TTTCCGCCCGCACCGTCCGCATCCAAAACGCACACGAGCCCGACCAGTCCTCGCCAAATCCGTATGCGGCGCTCCGCGTCGCGCGCGTTGAACATGCCTTAAATCCAAAAAGTTTTAATCCGGTGCGGGATGGGAGAATCGAACTCCCGCCAACAGATTGGAAATCTGTAGTTCTGCCATTAAACTAATCCCGCGTAGTTTGATCATGGTAGCAGAAAGCCCGAGCTTCCTCAATCGTCTTCATAAGTACCCACATGCTATACTCGGGTATGCGCGGTTTTTCGGAAAACACCGGACTTCGTGCTTGGGGTTTTGTATCCTTAACTTTGTGTCTTACGCGCCTCTAGTATGCCCTTCCTCGCCATCCAAGTCTCCCTCGCCAAAGTGGCCCTGTCGCTCCAAGCGCTACTGTTGCTTGTGGCACAAATCCAAGCCGAGCCCGTAAAGAACGCCAACCTGGTGCCGGTGGTGCAACGGTCCTTAAGTGGCATCACCACCACTCTCCGCGGCCTGGGCACACAGCTGGCTGCGACAAGCAATGTAGGTACCACGATGACATCTCCCGCGAGGCCTCCGGCGACTCCCGCCACGGAGCCACCGGCCTTTGAGACACTGAACACAGCCGCCCGCGCAGCTACGGTAAACATCCTCTGTACTACAAACACAAACGGTCCCGTGCGGCCGATTAGCGGTAGTGGCGTCATCATCGACCCGCGGGGAGTCATCCTCACGAACGCCCACGTAGCCCAGTATTTCTTACTCAAAGACTACCAGGGGCAGAACTCTCTTGAGTGCGTCATTCGTGCAGGTAGTCCTGCCGTGCCCGCCTACAGAGCACGACTGCTCTACATCTCACCCGCCTGGGTTGCAACCAACGTCAACCTTATTCGTGAATCCCACCCGACCGGTACCGGAGAGGACGACTTTGCCCTCCTTCAGATCACCTCAACCTTCCGTGGTGAAGCAATCTCAACACCGCTCCCATATGTGCCGTTTGACCCCACCTTCGTCAATCCACCAGTAAACGATCCTGTACTCCTCGCCAGCTATCCCGCAGAACTCACCGGCGGGATACTGGTTCTCAAAAGCTTGGATCAGGTGTCATCAGTGACAAAGCTAAGCAAGGGCTACTATTTCCACGATAACGGAAAGGACCATCTCGACCTCATTGAAGTCAGTGGGTCACTCTTGTCGCAAGGAGGCTCCTCGGGCGGTGGCGTCGTGCGACTCTTAGACGGCAAGTTGATTGGTATTATTGTCACCACCACTACGGCAGCAAACACAAGCGAGCGCGAACTCTTTGCGCTTACCGCTTCGCATATTGGCCGCCGCTTCCGCGAACAGCAGGGTATAAGTCTTAGCGACTATTTTGCCACCGACCTCTCCCTCCAAGCCCAAGCCTTCGAGGCAAACGTAGCTCCCCGTCTACGCAGTCTCCTTCTCCGCGCTCTCGGTCTGTAAGATTGGAGCACTTCGCAGGGGCCGAACTATAGTGTTCGGGGGTTGGTTCGCACAATCTTGTGCCCTTACTCTTGTATCGGCTTTTCGATCGCCAGAGTCTCGATGCCTATCGCCTCGCCAGTAAGCCGTAGCACGTCCTTATCTATCTTCTTAAACTCTTTACCCGATGCATTATAGTGATTCACCGCTGTCGAGAGTGTGCTCCCCAACTTCCCGTGATACTCCTCATACGCGAGCAGATGCTTGCGGAGCTCATCCACGCGCTTGATGATATCCTTTGCCGTCTCTTCGATCTTAAACGCCTTGAAGCCGTAGAGTACCGACTGCAGGTAGGCAGCGAAGGTAGTAGGTGAAACAATCACCACCTTCTTTTCTTGGTAGGCGTAGTCTATCAGGTTCCGCGTGTTTACCTTCACCGCTCCCACTTCGTTTATCAAAAGGTCATAGTAGATGGCCTCGGCGGGGATGAACATAAAGGCAAACGGTAGGGTCCCCTCTTCCGGCCGTACGTACTTTGCTGTTTCATCAATGCGCTTTTTCAAATCATTGCGGAACTCACGCTCGAGCTCTTCTTTCTGCACATCATCAATTGCCTGGAGCACTCGATTGTAGTTATCGAGGGAGAACTTCGCGTCAATCGGAATTAACCCTTCTTTGGTTACGATCACGGCATCCACTTTATCGTGATTGAGGAACTCATGCTGCATCCGATATGAACCAGGCGGCAAGACATTAGAGAGGATAAGCTCGAGGGACGCCTCTCCCAGGTTGCCGCGCTGTTTCTGGTGTTTCAAAACCTTCTCGAGGTTCGCTAGCTGTTCGGCGATGGTGACGAAGCGAGATGTAGCCTCATTCGTCTTCGTCTGCTCTCGAGTCACCTCAAGCAGACTCTTCTGCATCGCCTCCTGGATATCACGCACGAGCTTCTGCGACTCGCCCATCTGGAAACGCATCGACTCTTGCACGGTCTTCGACGACTCACCCAGTTTCGAATCAACCACTTTCACGAGCTCCGAAAGTTGCTGCTGCAGCATGAGTAAGCTCCCGCCATCCTCCGGCTTCTTGCGTGAAAGAAAAAGGTAAAAAAACGCTGCAATCAAAACAGCAATGAATGCTCCTAGCACAATAACTGCAAGTTCCATTGTTCTATGGTATCATGAATAAATATACACATACATGCAGATTGCCGCATTCCACAACAAGGACAATTCACATGTAAATCAATAGGAGCTATACCTTTAAAACACATGGCAATAGATTTACCTACAAAAAGTAAACTTGAGTTACCAACTGATTTCTGGACCACACCCGAAGATGTTGGTCCATATGACCCTTTTGAGAGTATTAACTTTGAAGGGGACGAGGATACGCCTTGGGAAAAAATAATGATGCCTAAAATCGTTGATTTTCTCAAACAGTGCACAACAAGGGAAGAATTTGCAAACGCAACAAAAGTATTAGAAGAGAGCTTTTCCCAAGAGTATAACGACACGCAAGCATCTTTTTACGAATTGAAACTCTACAAACGAATAGTCTTTGAGTTGTTAAAGCGGCCTGCCTTAACGCAAGCCACGCAGTAATGAGGGAAATTCCCTTACCTTGAGCATAGAAAAGAACGCTTCCACAATCACGAGCAGCCCGAGAATAATAGTTATTGGATCAATGGAAACTATTGTACGATGGATTGACTTTAGGTGACGAACCACGTAGTTTGACTCCGGGTCGACAACCACCGGAAAGGAGGTGATAACATGTCGACGACAAAGATCCCCATCCCCACGGAGCGGCTCCTCCATCGGAGCGGCCTCGAGCAGCCTACTTGGCCAAGTGATCGCAAGATCCAAGAGGTCATCAAACGCTGCATCGACCGCATCGACAACTTTACTGCTGATCAGAGCCGTGATCTAGAGCAGCTCGACAAGCTCACGAGCGATGAGCGACGGCGTTGTCTCCACAAAAACGCCGTCGCCGGAAACTCGTGTCCAGACTGTGGCTGCTTCATCTACGCTCTGCCCGAGCCAGAGTTGCCGATAGGATCGCTCGTGATGTGCGGCAGCGGCCTCATGGACTGTGCACCAGGCTCAATCATGTTGCGGAAGCCCACGTGCTACCAGTGCATGATCTGCGGCAGTACGGCACTGGGGAAGATCATCCTCCCCAGAGGCATGCACGCCTACTGCCAGTCGGGGTGCAAGGCGACGATGACTCCCATAGCCAGTGGCTACTTCACGTGCATCTGTGGCGACACCCGCACCAAAGAGTACCGCTGAGAGGCCCGGCGGGCCGACGGCCGCCCCACCACAGGCGGCCGTTTTTTAATACAAAGACTTATATAAAGAAACTGTACCGGGGACAGTTTCTTCTAGCCGGGGACCATCGACAGCTTCTGTCCGTACTTGTCTGCAAAGATTCCCGTCGGCATCTCACCGAGAAAAGCTCCGAGCGACCAGGCTACGTTCGCCGCCACAATGACAGCAAGGGAAACTCCATCCGCCAAGAGAAAGAGCGAAAAGATAGGCGTAAACCAGTAGAGCCCCTTCAGAAAGCAGATCCACGGGAAGAGACGCAAATTGCGGGATTTCATGTCAGTCGCTTATACAGCAATGTAAAGATAGTCTTCTGAAACTCAGCAAGTGCCTTGTTTTCTATGATTATAGTTTGAAGATTCGTGAGATCAATGAGCGCTACCTTCGGACCATACACCAGCTGGATGATGTTTTCTTGAAACTGATCCACGTCTTGTGGCACAAACTTCATAAAGCGCTCGAGGCGGGTCTTCTTGTGCACGCCCGACACCTTGTTGCTGATCACGAGCCGCTCCAGATGCTTCTTATCCCGCAGCGCTCGGTAGCCTCGCGGCAAGTAGCTATTCACCTTGGCCACATCTTGCTCGGAGGTGTACCGATAAAAAGTCTCGCCCTGCTTGAGTGTCTGCACGACATCCATAAATACATGCGCCACGCCTTTCTTTCCCTCGAATATCTCAATACGTGCCGGCTTAGTTGCTGTCTGCACAAGTGTCTCCATGTCAGGGAGCGCCTCCTCGAGATCGATAGAGAGATCACGCACGAGCTCGCGCAACACCTCCGGCTTGTGCGGCGCATATAGCTTTCGCTTACCCTGCGGGATCACATACACAAGCCCACGGGCCATAAGTCTAGCGACAGCTCTATAGATCACTGGGCGAAACATGTGGCACCGATCGGCAAGCGTCGTGATGACGCCGGGTCCTTTCTCAAGCAAATGGAGATAGACGCATTGCTCCGTCTCCGAAAGCCCTAGTTTTGTTAGCAGGTCGTCAACTTTCTTCATGTATGTATCGTATAGAGATACATATATACATTAGCATACGGGCCATATATGGCAAGATATACTTGGGTACTAGTACTTATGCGAGTACACTAGTGTATCCCATAGCGTACAGAGAGCAACTCTTCCGATATCCTGAGTACGGCTCTGATCATTTACAACTAAGGGAGGAGTTATGCAGTCCAGGGAACGTCGGACTCTCGTCCAGCAGATTGCAAGATGGGTTAGCGAAGGACTGTTGCTGCAGAAGATGCAAGAAAGGCAGGAGAAGCGATTTGGTCGACTGAGGTTGAAGCTCACTTACCTCATACTGCGGATCATCTATGCAGATGCTAAAGGAAACTATCCGCATAAATTTGATCCGCATGAAATGCACCGGAAAGTCAACGCTTTAGGGTTCAATGTTTCTCTCAATCTTACTCTTGCCATCGTCGATGAAATGAGGTACCGAGAAAAGATTGAGGCGCGAGACGGTTCATTTAACATCGAACACTACTACTGCCTCGGTGAAATCGACTTGCCGAAAGACTAAGTCTACGAAGGAGAGGACGACCTATGAAGATCCTTGAACCACCGAAGCCGAGGGTACCGCACACACAGCAGGTAAGTTGCCAGAGATGCAAAGCGCTACTTTTGGTCTCTGAGGAGGATGTCTATTCTATCTATCCGGTGAACGAGGACTGCGGCCACCAAGAATGCACCTGTCCTTGCTGCGGACTTACGATAACAATTGCGTGGCATGGCGGCTACTCCGGAACGCAGATGAACAAGAAAGAGCGCAAGGCGCTCGAAAGGAAATACTATGGACGTGATTAAGCCTGGCCGCGCCCAGAAGGGCTGGTCAAAGGAGTTCACCTGCACCGGAGCAGGGAATGGCGACGGTGGCTGTGGCGCTGTTCTGCTGGTATCGGTGTTCGACCTGTATCAGACAATGAGCGAACACTATGACGGCTCGACCGACTACTACACGACGTTTCGCTGTGTCGCCTGTGGTGTCGAGACCGACGTGAAGGCTCCCGTACATGTCACACCGCTTGGCAAGCGCGTCCACAATTGGAAACCTTCTCCTCCCTCCCGCGATTGAGAACATCCTGTTCTCTCGCCAAGGCCTCGTCTCCGGACGGGGCCTTTCTTTATGCCACCGTCTTCCACATCTGCTTGAACACTTCGCGCATGTTGCGCGCGAGTACCGAGTCGTGAATCTCAATTAAGTAGAAGGGTTGCTCGAATTTTGGACACCAGGTGTCCAAAATTGAGGCGGTCGATGAATCTGCGGAGATGGTCCGACGTGCAAAAAAGAATCTTCGCGAGTATAACACGAAGGTGAACTACATTTGTGCCGACGAATACACCTATCTACGAACAGCAGAACCGTACGATGTCATCACCAGCTCCTATGTGCTGCACAACTTTCCATGGTCCAATAAGAGAAGGCTGACGAAGACGATCTTCACAAAGCTGAAACCAAACGGCCATTTTATACTACTCGACAAAGTGTACCCGTATGTTTCAAACAAGCGAGCACTTCTGCTCGAGCAACAGAAGAGATACACATACTTACCGGCTCTTGGCTACCACGCAATCAAAGACCACGAGGAAACTGACTTTCTTCCGAAGTTTCGGATGGACGAAGCGTTAACAGTGAAACTTTTCAAAGACAGTGGATTCAAGGTTGTGAAAATTGTGGATCGGGTCGAAAGAGATGTAATCCTCTTCGCAAGAAAAGAATTGTAAAAAAAAGTTACGCTTAAAATAGCGTTTCTAGCTCGCCCATCAGAGCTACTTCCTCTTCCCCACTTATCACCTCACGGTCGTTGCCTAAATGATCCACATCGCCCAAGCGAATCTTGGGCACCACGTGATAATGCAAATGGTCCACGCTTTTTGAAAAGCCATCGGCGCGACCATCACGCACGAGCACGGAGATGTGATCTTGCTTGAGTGTGTCGAGTGTCTGCACGGCGCGAACAACGAGTGCATCAATGGCGGCTCGCTCTTCTGGCGTAACATCCAAGATCCCCACCACATGTCGCTTGGGTATCACAAGTAAATGATACTTATGATACGGAGCAAGTGCGTAGGTCGTATGTGCAAGCTCGTTTTCATCAAGCACGCGCGGTTGCCCCTCACAAAATGGGCAGGCAGTCATCGTAGCTAAAAAGTCTTTGTAGAGCATGCCTTATTGTACCTTAATTGTCTTGATATCTTGAAGCGTGAGCCAAGCGGCCATTGCTCCAAAGCCTTTCTTGGCGACAGCAAAAGGCGCCACCTTTTCTGTTTTCTCGAGAAAGATAAGGAGGCAATACTTCTTGTCTTGGAATAGTTCAAAATAGTGAGGGATGTCGGGCTTAGTTAAGCCGTCTTGTCCTCCGTACTCCTCCAAGAGTGTCCGGACTTTCCCTTGTGTTAGACCTTCAAACGTCAACACTTTACTCACAATTGCTCTAACTGTCACCGGCTCCCCTGAATTTTTGAACCATACCGTATCGCCTGTTTGAATCTTTCCCCACGGGGCGCTTTTATTCTTGTACCACCGCGATTCGATTGTCTTTTCACCAGAAAGAATCTTCGAGACGAGCCCCCAACTTTTCTTCATAATGGCGACGTGGTGCATGGCTTTTCTCAACCTTCTACCGAAGTAAAAACCTGAGAAAAGCGGGGCGTGGCGAGCGCCCCATGGGGGAGTGGTGAGCTTCCCCGAGCGCCATGAAGCGGTCAGTTCGGGATGTAGCCGAAGACCGCGAGAACGCAGCCGACAACGAAGGACGCGAGCGCCCCTCTCCCTGCGATTTCGAGCCATGTGAGGCGTTCCGGCACTTTCTCCGGATAGCAGTTTGTGCCGCCGAGTTGAGTCCCCATCAATCCACCTCCAATCTCACCGGAGTATCTCGTTCAACCAAGAACCCCGAAATAGTACGTGGCGGCAATGGCCCCAGCAGCCGCGCCAATAATCCCCATCACAATGACCACCCCAAACGTGAGGAGGCTCCTGCGATGGTGAACCATCTGGCAACCCGCATGAAGATCTTTCAGAACATCACCTCCCCGAGTGATCTAGTGAAACACGGAAAGAATGAAAGTGCCCACAAGGCCGTAAGCGAGCATCATGAGCGTCCCCAGGACGACGACCCAGCTCGGGACTCGCAGCTCCGTGAAGAGCAGCTTGTTCGCGAGCCGCAGAAATTTGGGCAGCAAAGTCATTACTTCCCCTGCCTCCTCCTTTCTGCCTGACCAGCCCGCCACGCGGGCGGCGGATGCGAAGCGTCCCGTGCCTCGAAGCGGATAGCTGCCCCATCAGCTTCGATAACGTAGTCGCCGTGCCGCCGCTGGCTGTTCACGGTGATCGTGTTCGGGAGAAAATCCTCCTCCATCTTTTTGAACGTCTTGCGGATGTACTGCTCCGCAGTCCATCCCTTCCGATACCGAAGCTGGAAAGAAGCTTTACCTGCCCAGACAGAAATCATGCCACGTCCTCCTTCAGGTCATTTGTGCATCCCGCAGGTATCCTAGCGGAAAACAAGATTCCCGACAACCTCGTGAGTTTTACAGACAGTTGACTCTCGTGCTAACGTAGAGTTTTACGGGCCGCAGCATATCGGTAGTACCCATGATTCTGGTGAGGTTGCAAGCGAGCAGCAGTCAGAAGACATTGTCCAAGCTTCTACGAACGTAGCGAAGCAAAAGAAAGACAAGGCGTACTGATCCTGTAAGAATCGTGGAGGCAATTGAAAAAACATTGAGAACTGAATCGGGCCGTGGTGTAACGGTAACATTCACGATTCGGGTTCGTGAGACTCCGGGTTCAAATCCCGGCGGCCCGATTCAGTTCTCAATCCTACCTTCCCGACCGCCCGAAAAGTTACTTGCCCCACTCCTTCCACACATGCCACAGAGCAGGTAACAGTGAAACGGCGATAATTCCAAGAACGATGGGCAGTAAGTATTTGTCGACATCAGGAATAATACTACCTAGGAAGTAGCCACCGACAGTGAGTCCAAACACCCACAGCGCACCTCCGATGACGTTGTACGAAAGAAAGGTCGGATAGTGCATCTCACCGACTCCCGCAAGTAAAGGGATAAACGTGCGGACGATGGGCACAAAGCGAGCAAGAATAATTGCCTTTTTCCCATGCTCGTCGAAGAACTTTTTCGTCGCCTCGAGGTGCTTCTTTCGTAGCCACCACGTGTCCCCTCGGTGCCAAAGCGTTGGCCCGAGCCTGCGGCCGATTGTATACCCAGCGCTGTCACCGAGAACAGCTGCTCCAAAGCAAAGTGCGAGCAGGAGCGGTAACGAAAAAACTTGTTGCGATGCCAGGAAGCCGATCGTGAAAAGCAGCGAATCCCCGGGCAAGAAAAAGATAAAAAGCCCCGACTCAGTGAATACAACGAGGGTGATCCCGATGTATCCGAATGCAGTAATAGTGCTGATTAAATCCATGTGGAGTTTTGTGCTCTTGGCTCTGTGCTTTTAAACTTCATCCGCTCGTTCATCAAAAATCGCAAGCTGCCGCTGCACATAGGACTTATCCGCTGTGGACAATCTCTTCACCTCGCTATCTATCACTCGATAGAGCTCATCTAAGTGGGCCACCCCAAACAGCTCAATACCGTCACGGAGATCGAGAAGGTCGTTCAAGAAAGTTTCATGCGTGGCCTGGAGTTCGAGTAATATATCGGCAAGGAGCTTTGTGTTAGTGGCTTTACTGCGCCGTAGCACCACGCGGATCACCTCACAAAAAGCTGCTTCGAGCTCACCTCCACAGAGATACGGATCGTAGCCGTCTCGCCGCGACCAGCGTATGATCTCCCGCAGGGCCCGCTTCACTTCGTTCGCCGTAAGCGGCTTCCGAGGATCGAGTGTGAGTGGCGGCAGAAGCGGCAGTCGTACATGTGCCAGTGAATGGGGGCTTCGCTCACTTGCTGCCATACGCACAACTTCCAAGTCAGCGGTAAGAGGCTGGTTCCACGCCGCCGTTATCTGAGTCATAGAAACAAACGGCGGCGAGATCGTCCCCGTACTCACCATTGCCCTGGAAGGCCGAGCCAGTCCTCGCTTCTCGTCCCAAAGGATAGCCACAGCCACCATATGTTTACACACGTCCCCACCCACATAGGGGCAAGAACAGTCACGGGCCACGCTCGCTCCCGCGAAACGTAGTCGCGTTGTATAGAGAGCAGTACCGTGCACCTTTGCTTCTACCACTTTACTGTCAAAACTCTTCAGTCGCACCAGCTTCTTATCGGCATACTCCTCGCCGCGATACCAGTTCTCTTCATAGGAGAATGGTAAGAGCCGTTCCGTAGCAGAAAGAGTTTTCTCAGCGCTCATCATGCCGGTAGTGTAGCACAAATGCACCAGTGCCAACGCAGCTGAAAAGGAGAGAGGCTACGAGCGTCTCGCCATACGTGCGATGTTGCCTGCCTCAGACAGGTAAGAAATTCGCGATACGAGTCGTGAACTTGTTACCTGGGCGGGGCTGACTGCTCCCCGCCTGCGCCACGTGGCGCTATCAATCAGCGAACCTTCTTGGAGCCGTTCTTGTTCCGGCCCCGCGTTCGGCGTCGCTTCGTTGTCGATTCGTGCTTCGCCTTCACGCCGCGCTTCTTGCCACGGCACCGCATGAGATTGCTTCTGATCATTTTCACCCCCTCTCGTATGCATAAAAGGAGGCTCGCTCGAGCCGTTCGTCATAGTAGCAGCCGCTCTGTTTCCCGTCAAAAGTTTGCGTCAAGCCCATTGAGAGCCCTCCCGGCCGACAGAAGAGCCCAAAGTCTGGGAGCGTGCCGATATCCCAAATGTCCGTCTCGTGGATAGGCGAGAAAAGTTTTCCACCACCCGGCACCTTGTATGTGAACGAAGGAACACGTATAATGGACTCATTACCAGAGTGTGTAACAGCAGACACCTATGGCGAGAAAAGACTACTGGGAAAAAATCTTGCGTTTCTATCGTTCTCGACGCCGCATGCCTTCCTATTCGGAGATCGCGGACCTCTGCGGCTTTCGCTCCAAGAATGCCGTATGGCGATTAGTCGGTAGACTGGAACGCGACGGCTATGTAGAAAAAGACAAGCAGGGCAAGATTCTGCCGAAGAATCTGTACGGGGGAATGAAGCTGCTCGGCACCATCGCCGCCGGCTTCCCCAGCGCTGCCGAGGAAGAGCTCGTCGACACCATGTCGCTCGATGAATATCTCATTCCCAAAAAAGAAGCGAGCTACCTCCTTACCGTCAAGGGCGACTCCATGATTGACGCCGGAATTCACGAAGGAGACTTAGTAATCGTCGAACGTGGCGTCACCCCAAAAGAGGGGCAGATCGTGATAGCCGAGGTAGATAGCGAATGGACGATGAAGTACTACACAATCGAAAAAACACAGAACACAAAACACAGAACTCCAAATGGAAAAGTCATCCTTGTAGCAGCCAACAAAAAGTACAAGCCGATCGTGCCGAAGGAAGAACTAAAGATAGAAGCAGTCGTGCGCGGCGTCGTACGTAAATACTAAAGAGTGAAACACATGAAAGAAGGTTTTCTCCCCATGGGCTGGGGTCAGGGTAGTCCTCGTGCCATTTTGCACATTGATGGCGACGGCTTTTTTGCTGCCTGCGAGGTAGCCATGAATCCGGCACTCCGTGGCAAGCCGGTCGTCACCGGTGCGGAGCGTGGCATCGCCTCGGCGATGACATATGAAGCCAAGGCGCTCGGTCTCACACGCGGCATGCCCATCCACGAGATCCGCCGACACTACCCGCAAGTAGTGATCGTCCCCGCAAACTATGAAACCTATTCCCTCTTCGCCACCCGCATGTACGCCATCGTGCGACGCTATACGAGTGCTGTCGAGGAGTACTCTATAGACGAGTGCTTTGCCGATCTCACCGGCCTTCGGCGCCCACTCCACATGACGTACGAGGAGATTGCCCGGGCGGTGAAACGTGATCTACAGAGTGAGCTCGGGATCACTTTTTCCCTCGGTCTTGCACCAAACAAAGTCCTCGCAAAGGTGGGCTCAAAATGGCAAAAGCCGGACGGCTTCACCCATATCCACAAAAGCGAGATTGAGACCTTCCTCGCAAAGACCTCCTGCGAGAAAGTGTGGGGCATCGGCCCACAGACAGCTGCACTTCTTGCAGAGAAAGGCGTCACGACCGCTCTCGCCTTTGCACGCAAAGACGAAACATGGGTCACCACACATCTCACCAAGCCGCACGTAGAGCTCTGGAAAGAGTTGCGCGGCGAATTCGTACTCCCCCTCTCGACTGAAGCCAAGAGCGATTACAAGTCCATCCAAAAGACGCGCACGTTTGTGCCGCCCACGAACGACGCGAAGTTTCTCTTGTCCCAACTTTCGAAGAATTGTGAGAACGCCTGCGAGAAAGCACGACGACATAAACTTTTTGCCAAGAAGATAAGTTTCTTTTTAAAGGCACAGACCTTCCGCTACCGCTGGATCGAGATCAAGCTCTCACTCCCCACAGCCCTCCCAACCGACATCATGCGCGTGATCCAAGCCAACTTTGCAAACGTGTTCCGTGAAGGTGAGCACTACCGGACCACCGGCATTACCCTTCACGACCTCACCGACACACCACCGGCACAACCAGATCTTTTTGGCGCAAGTGAGGTCCAAACCAAAGCAAGTAGAGTGTTTGAGCGAGTGGATCAGACCAACGCACGCTTTGGCGCCCACACGGTCACCCTCGGCTCCAGCCTCCGTGCCCGCGACCACGACAAAGACGATCCTCGCACAAAGATGCCGGCACCTGCTACACACTCATTAGCGATCACTGCTCCCGCGCTCCACCACCTCACGATCCCATTCTTGGGAACCACTCACTAAAGCAATTTCACGTATCTAGAGAATTGGGCGACACAGTTCAAATCGCCATACGGGCGCATCGAGCTGGGCAACCTCGTGTGTTGGGTGATAGTACTCCATATCGGTAAAGGCAAGGCGTTCGTCTGGAACAATCTTCTTCTTTTTCATGTAGGTAAAAAGCTCCTGCCACAACATAGAGACTACTTCTCCCGCTCCCACGTGAGTCACTGTGAGCGACTTGAACGCCGGCACCGTTTGCTTTTTTACCAAAGCTTTGGCTGATGCCTTTACGCTCATCTCTGGAGTGCGCACGATACCAATGTGCATCTTCGAGTTTTTGGGCCTGAATGCTCGATCAAGAAAGATGGCAAGGGTAAGTGGATGCTTTGGACAGTTACTAATATACCCAATCAGCTCTGTGCAATAGCGAGCAATGTCGATATACTTACCCGTCTTCTCAAGATAAAAGATGGCAACAGCTTTTTTGTTCACGATCTCTGGCTGTACCAAGGTACCATTCATGCGGATGTTTTTGTAATAAGCATCGATATCGGCAAGCGCACGACTAATAGCCGCTGCCTCACGAGACAGTCGCTCACGCTGCGTAATAAAGAGTTCCATGAGCGACCTTCTGTCTCTCACAAACGACTTAATCTGCGGCAGAGAAAACTGAAACTTGCGCAGGAGCAGCACCACTTGGAAATCTACCACCTGCTCCGGTGTGTAGAAGCGATAACCCTTCTTATTCACCTCTGTCGGCTGGAAAACCCCTTGTTTGGCGTACCAAAGCACCGTCCGCCTTGTAGTACGAGCCATCTTTGCAAACTCCCCGGCACTCAGTAGTATTTCTGACATCTATGTGATGTGAGCTTACGTTAAGTCTTTACTTAGCCCTATCTATAGGCATTCTTCGCGTGTTGTCGACTATTCAATAGGAAATTGCTTGACTGTGACGTTGCGTCACACTGTAGCATACGCACCGGACGGTAGACAAAGCGTAGGCAAACTACCTATGGTACCGAATAGTTCACTGACAAATACCTAAAGGAGGACAGCGGACATGAGTGATCTAGCGAGGGGTATGAGGGAAATTCGTGAAAGGGGGGCACACTCAAGCAGCTGGGGCAGGGCTGCAGAGATCCCCTACACGGTAGCTGACAATATCCGGACGATGGTCCAGCGGATAGAACGGTACACAGAGATTGCCGACTGGTGTCGGTCGTCGCGGTGTCCGGCACTCCCCGAGACACCAGAAATTGATGAATTTCTGGCCAATAACGTGTACGCCACGTTTAGCGAATGGAACTGCACATGGATCTGGGTCAAAACCCTGGATTACTTTTCGCCAAGGATCGAGGATCTCTACAAAAGATGGCGTGCCGTCGACAATGACACGTACCAGTGGGCCGCAAGGGACCTGAAACACGCTTTTAAGGTGCAGTACGACAATGTTGGCTCCTTCTACAGACACAGGTTCACGTACCCGGAGTGGCTCTTTGGAGGGGACTAGAGCCGAGGCTGCTTTCTTAAGGAGGACGTGATGTCGTTCAGCTATCTACAACTCTATGGATCCAGTTGTGGCAGCCACATGCCGGGAAAGCGGCGCCAACTCACGCGGGGCGAAGAGGTCCGTCTCTTGGTGAAGGAGCGCCAGGAGCGAGAGCACTACTTTTCGTCGCCTGGCGAGTGTGACGTCTCCAAAGCGGCAAGAGAGGAGGAGCAGTGGATTGAACAGGAGAAAGAGCGCATCACCAGGCGCGCTCAGGAGAACGCTCAAGAAAAGGAAGCTGTGATCATAAGCTTTGGCGGGGACGAATCCCCTCAGCCGCTGCAACAGTGGCTCCGGGGACAGAATTGCGTCCTCCTCGAAGAGGACCAGCTGGGGAGCCGGGTGCGGGGGAGGTGGCAGTACGACCGGCGAAAGCTGGCACTCTGCCAACCCGGTTCCAGAGAAGAAGTTGAAAGGGTCAAGATGCGAGTCGTTGGGATAGAGCTTTTCGGATTTCTGTCGCAGCATCCCGGTGCAATCCCAAGTAGAATCGAGGGAAACGACTGGCACAGAAGGGTCGCCTTACTCGGCACAATCTATCGTGGCCAAAAGGAATTACTTGTCCCTGTAATGACGCGATCGAGTGTCGAGCTGGTCCCACTCAAAGAGTGTCTGTCCCCATCATCCAATCCTCCCATCTATATTGGTCACGTAAAGTGACCTATCGACTCCTACGGTGACGGCCACTGAGTTATCAGATGGAGGGTAGCACCCCCGCAAGAGAACTCTTGCTGCTGGGCACGATGCGTCACATCGGGGCCCAGCTTTTTTATCGGCGAAACGGTGATTAGCGCACATTCACGCTCAAGGTAGTTTGCGTCGAGAGACCTTGGGTATCCGTGACGGTGAAGTACATCGTGTAGGTGCCGGGATAGCTATAGGCGTGCATAAGGCCGGCGGTTGTCCTCGTTTCATCCGGCATACGAAGAGGAGAGGACGGGGCACCCATGGAGACAGGTTCATCACCCCAGCGTACCGAGTAACTTAAAGGCCCACCCTCCGGATCTCTGGCAGTGATGGTGAAGCTCCCAGTCTCACCGACAGTAAGCACTGACGGTCCACCGACGCTTTCAATAACCGGCGCGTTGTGTGATGTTGACTGAGTAGGTTCGACGATCAGCGTAAAGACAGCTTTGCCATACTTTGTTTGCAGTTGCGGACAAGGAGTGGTGATGCAGTAAATCTGTGGTGGGTTATCGTGAGCAGAAACTACCACCTGATACTTTCCGGCGACGGTTGGTGTGCCAGCAAGATAGACGGAGTCTTGGTCAAGCACTTGGATACAGTACTGGCCAGTAGGACACGGTCTGGTCTGAGTGAAGTACATACCCGGGATTGCATCGCTACCCTCAGTCGAGATGGTGTAGGCATAGTCGCTACCACTCACATCAAACCCAGCCGTGAAACTGGCACCCACCCTGGTGTGGAGCTCAGAGGAGGTCGAGATCTTTAACGTACTCGGCGTCGTGGGCCGTGGCAGAGAGAGATCGCGGAGTGTGATTGCCGCCACCGTCACACCATCAGCTGCGAGGCGACCGTAGACATTAACACTATCTCCCACCTGTATCGGCGCAAGGCCAATCCTTCCCCAGGTCTTATTATAAAGTGCGGTAGTCGAGGTGATTTGGATCACGTACTTTGCTTGCGGATAGTACATAGGATCGATTGCAATGTTCGCGGCAACACCGACCCCTGCGGGGTCAGTGAACCCCATCGGACACACCATGCTACTCCGCACGCTCGTACCAGAGAAACCGTAGTCGTAGCACGGATAGCCAGAACGGGTAACGACGATGGTCGCTGGTGGCAGCGTTGAAGACGGGCCGCTCACCACCTGCACATTGTTCAGCTGTATATACTTTTCTTGTTTGGGAATAGAAAGATCGCGGAGAATGAGCGCATCCAAGTTGCCCGTGTCGCGGTCACGGAATCCGTACACATTGATCGTGTCTCCCACTTGGAATTGACTAAACGAAGCACGACTCCTATTTTTCTGTAAAAGAGTAGTTTCTGAGCTCACGCGAATCGAGTACAGATAGCTCGGAGAGAGCGGACATACGGTCTTCGCGCCCGAGGAAAGGAACTTCTGACAAGAGCCGCCAGAGTTGCTCACCGCCGTGACAACCGTAGGCACACTTCCCGACCCAAGCGATTGGATCTGCAGATTGTTCAACTGGATGATTTCGTCATCGCTTCGATCAAAGTCAAAGCTTGAGATCGGGGCTGGCACACCGACAGTCACCGTAGCGCTACCACGCGAAGAATCCGTCTGCGCCCCTACAGATCTCGATCCTGAGCTGAGGACCGAGACCACGAGTGCGAGGGCAAGCACCAGAGATAAAGTCTTTGTTTTCATAGTAAAGGTATGGTTAGAGGTATAGAGCAATAGACGGCTAAACCCTTTAGCCCTTACGAGTAGCCCAAAAGACACTTAGCCCGGGACGGCAGTAACACCCCTTGCCCAGAGTTTTCCTAGCAAAGTTAGGGAAACAAAACTCTTGGTAACTTGATATTCTTTCATGAGAGAAGGAAAACCCCGCAAGCCCGACACCCGACGTTAAGAGATCCCAACATCGGGTGTCCCAAGGCGCGGGTGAGGAGAGAGATTTGTTTCCTTCCCTCGTGAAAGAACGCGTCACACGAACCCGACACTTGGTGTCTTTGCGTTCGACACCGAGTGTCTTAGGAGTGTGACCCGCTTGCTTTCATTGCTACCACTCAGAACCTACAAACAATGTTGTGGGTTCATTCGTAGTACCTATCTGTGCAGATAGGACTTCGAGTGCGATCAGTAGTGCTTGTGCAAACGCCACCGATCTCCTAATCTCGGGCGGGCGCTCAAAAAACTGAGCGCCCGCCCGAGTCCTACTTACTCTTCGACCGCCTCCTCAGCGGCGGTCTCTTTCCGAGCACGCCACTTGGCGACGCGGCGGAGCCGCTTCTCCGTCGCGTGGCGGAAACCCCTATCGGCGGCCGCGAGCCGCTGGCGGTCGGCGGGGGTGAGGACCTGCTCCGACTCCGGATCTGCAGCGTACTGCTGCAGAATCCGGTTCATGTCGAGGAGGTCCAGCGTCGCGTGGACGCCCGCCTCTACGGATGATTCCGACCCGCGCGGAGCGGGGACCTCCGGGGTTACCTGGGAGTAGTCCTTCCCCCACGCCTCCTGGAAGAGGACGTGAATCCTCTTCCAGGCCCAGGCGGCCGCTGCGGGCGACCAGCCCGGGACCGTCGCCTGGCTGGCGGTCGTCCAGGCGCCCTCCTCTGCAGAGAGGAGGGGGACGGACTCCTCCCACGAGTCGAAGTACCGGGAGGACTTTGCCCTGCCGAAGTGCAACTTCGGCAGGGCGTTGGGGGCCCAGGGAAGGACGACTTCGGTCACATCGTGCACCGAGGGGCTTTTTGCCCCACCGGGCTCTCGAACCTCTTCCCGCAGAACCCACACAAGGGGGTTCTCTGCGGCGAAATAGGGCCCGTCCCCCCGCTCCACAGGGGACTTGTACCAATGGCCCGTGCCTTTCAGCACGAGCCACATCGTGTGGCTCCGACTGCCACACATGTTCGAGCCCTCGTCCCGGAGGAGGAAGGGCATCTCCATCGCGCGGCCATCCTCCTGCTCGGGCGCGTACTGCGCCCACAGCTTCTCGCCCGGCCTGGCGATCAGCTTTGCCCACTGGGCACCGACGGCGCCGTAGAGCAGGGTGACAAGCTCGAGGGCCCACCGGAAGTAAAACTGGTCCATCATGGTTTTGCCTCCTTTCAAGAGGTTTGCCGGATCGCGCGGGATACGCGATTTCCATGACCGGCTTCTGCCACGCCTTGACGCGGCGGTTGTGTCCTATCCCTGCCTTGTGCAAAAGCACTCACGACATGTATATCGTGCGAGGCTATATTCAGCTCTCGGCCGCGGCATGCGGCATTGAATGGTGCGGACGTACCACCCATTTCTGCGCACTAATCATATAGTACAAAGAAATGGATAGTTGTCTTGAATCGAAAATTGCAAGAACGTGCTCTGGCGAACAACTCTTTCACTCAGAACCCACGAATAATATCGTAGGTAAGGTCCCCGCCCGAACGTACCGTTCAGTACGGGCGGGTCTCCCTGGATAATCCCAAGGTGAGTCCTTACCTTCAATACTGCTCCCGAATTCATTCGTGATGGCGGTTCGTAGTATCTAGACTTCGTGCGAAGTCCTGATAGTTCCTAGCGCCCACGAGTGCATCTTCCCCACTGTCACCTTGTGCAAAGCAACAGCAAGAATTTCCAGTCCCTCGGTCCGTCATGTCCAAGCACCTATGGTTGGGTGCCCAGGACTGGGTAGCCATGACGGTGGGCATTCTTTTCTCCAGCAGAAACGCCAGAGCAGGCTCAACTTCTCCTTCCATGCGAGAAGTTACGCTTTCCTGTGAGAAAATGTCAGACGTACGTCCAACACCGCGATCTCAAGCTCACCATTTCTGCTCCGCGCAAAAGGTGACAAAAGGCAACACATTCGAAATCTCCTTTCGTAAACAATGCTCGATCATCCCCGGGACGTTGGGAGGGCTATTCCTCCCGGTAGGCCTTGCTGTACGGCCCCTCGAGATAGACCAACTCCCGCTGGGGCCATTCTCGGTAGCCTTCCTTCAGGCCGTTCAGGGCGTTTGCCCTGAGGCCCTCGAGCCACGCGCGCTCCGGGCCCTCGAGGAACTTGAGGGCCCGGAGTCCCTCAGCGATCTCCACGGAGGTCTTGAGGTACTCCTGGGGGTTCGCTGCGATGTAGGTGGGGAGGTCCTTAACCATGACCTGCTCCCCATCAACCTGGACCCAGTCCTCGCAGACCAGACCAGCGAAAAGCTGGGAGTTGGCTGCGGACGTAACCCGCAGCTTGTATTCCCCCTTCTCGACGACCAATGTGGCCGTCTCGCTCCCAAAGTTACCGAACAGTTTTCCTCCCATTTTTTCCGCGACCGCAAGCACGTTGCTGTGTAGGCGGCTATGGCAGCAGTGACGCATCACCGCCACCTCCTTCCACATCCACTCACAATCACAGCCGTCCGGTAATCCGGACACGACCGATTGCGAGCGAAATCAGAAGGGGGAATGTGTATGTGCTTCCCCTTCGTAAAGATCTAAAATCTCCTTCACATTCTCTGCAGGTCGAAAAGAGTGTAGACACCGGCGCGCATCATGCACGGCTCGGCATCGACCTCGTCGTCGTCCCTCGTCCCGAAAAACTCCAGGACGAACTCTCCCTCGCCGGTCTTCTCCTGCACCTTGGGCAGACGCTCGATGACCTGACGGAAGATGCCCGGCCCAAGGTTCGGCATGCAGAGTACATGCCGACACCCTTCTCCCTCGACGACTCGAAGATGAATCGTGCCGTCAAGGGAGAACTCCAGAAACTCCCCGATGTGTTCGACCGGCCAATTTCCCTTTCTCATTTTTGTCCCCTTTCACTGGCACTGTACCAGTTATGAATGCGCGACTTTATCGCGGACTCGTAACTAGAGAGAAGTGTGCGCTTCCCTCGAGTGCTTTTTCGCAGACGTTAACAAAGAGTGTCTGCGTATCTCTTCCCCGCCGTTCGGCGGGGTGGTCAAGAAAGAGAAGCTCAAACGCCTTGCCTGTCTGGTCAGAGACAGTTTCAGCGTGAGCACTCGAGCAGGGTTTTTATCCCCTGCTTCTTATCCTTCTTTTTTGCGCAGCTACCTAGCATCACTGCGCGTTGTCGGCGATCCCCACTAGGAGGGGGGCTATAGGCTGTTAAAATAAGCCTCCGCCTCCTCCGGCGTGTCGAAACGTTGGGTCATATTGCCCGACCCACACCCACCCGCCCCGCCAAACTCGCCGCCTGGATGGCGGTGGCTGAAGCTCACCGTCGGCCACCCATTGGCGTAGTGGGGGCCTACGACGGCCCGCCAGTCCCCCTCGCCGTCGAAACGGCAACGGGGCGGGGCGCCCGGTGGTATGTAGTGTAGTGTTTTCTCTTGCCTCTCCATTCGGCCCCTATAGTCCTCGACCATAGCAATCTCCTTGGCGCAAAGCGCCACTGTCGTCAACGTTACCGCACTAACTGCAAAATATGTTTGCAATCACTGCGGTAACGTTGATATGAAGAAAAGAAACATAAACTCACTCAGGAAGCATAAAACTAGAAGGTTTCACCTTCTAAAACTTACGCTTCCATTCATGAGGTAAAGAAGATTGGTGCAATCTCTTTACGCTCGAGATCAGGAGTGCGCCTGATCTCAGTGTGGAGCAGCTTCACGCACTGCTCCTGCGCGGGTTTGGTCGGTTTTCCTTCCGGCTATGGGTTAGGCCGCTTCCCAGATCGCGAGCCAGCGCTCGCGATCGTAGGCCGCGACTGCGGCGCGGGCGGCAGCGCCCGAGAATCCGGTGGTCTCTGTGCAGACCCTGACGGACAGCGCGCAGTCGTACTGCGCCGCTGTTCCGAGGGTTCCGTTGGGGGTGGCGATGCGCCACCTCACCCCCACTCCGCCGCAGCCGACGTAGGTGTCGGCGTAGGCGACGGGCAGGCCCGTCGCTTGGGCCTCCGCGATGGCCGCCGCGCGGACGGCGGCCAGTTTACGGTCCGTCGTCAGCTGCCACGCCGCATGGCTGGCAGCGGCGGCGACCATGTGCCCCCGCACCGAGGGGGGCGACATCCGGCCAGCCACGGACCAACTCCGCGGCCTGGCTGGGGGTGATGTGGGGGTAGGTGATGCCGTCGCCAGCGGCATCTCGGAACGTCCACTTTCCGTTGAATCCCTCGACCTTGATGATCGTACCGAGCTTGCGCTCGAAGACGACCACCTCGAACTCGGGGTTCCAATCGCACGGCTTGCGCCGCACGACCCGGTCCCCGATCCGAGACTGGAACCCGAGCTGGCCGCCGACGATTACATCGCCGACGAGAATGAGCATGTTCGCCAAAACCTCGGCGAACAGCTCGTAGGCGTACTTCGGCTGGGACATCGTGTCCCCTCCTTTCTTTGCTCGCACTTACCCAGCGCAAGCATCATCAACGTTTCCGATGCAGTCACAAACAAATTGCGACCGCGTCGGAAACGTTGACTCGAAGAATACTCATACGGAACCCAAAGACTTATTTCTCATTCGCCACAAGCATTTTTTGGACACCCGGTGTCCAAACTTTGCTTCTGGCGAAAATAGAAAGTCCCTGCCGGCGCGGTGCTGCGGTCGGAGTTGCTTGGCGGCCGCGATGAGCGGTGCCAGCAGGGACTTTGGTGCGTTTGGTAGACGATTTCAGCGAAGCTTGCGCTTGCTGGAGGGAGCATGCCCTCTTGTGACGGCGCCGTGTACCAGGGCGCCCGCGCTTTGAATTCGTATTCATAGCGTGCAGAACTTCGTGGCAGTTCTGCCTGGCCCAGCACTTGTCTTTTCATCGGACAAGCGCCTAGAAGGATTTTTCCTTTCCCCGCTCCGTGATGAGTGGGACGTCATACACCATCTACACGCCTTCCTTCGCGTGATGGTCCTCTCTCTCGACAACTGGCCAAAGAGAGAGGTGGGTTTCTGCCGGGGTGATCCCGGGCCGCGGTGGCCGGCTCGTCCTGAAAAAGGACTGGGTCTTCCGGTGCGGGCAACGGGGTCGTTTCGTCGACCCGGCAGAAACAATGGGCTAAGGAAGGGGGTAAGTGATGCTTTCATAGCATCCCCACTCCTCGTCGCGTGCCCACGACCAAAAACATAAATGGTTTTCTCTTTAAGGTTCAACCTTTCCTGCTGGCAAGATTGAACCTTTCCGAAATCATTTGTTACGTTTTTAGTCGTGGGGACGACATGAGCGTAAGTGGCACGAGGGCCACCCGTACGCGATACGTTATCCCAAGACGTGAAAGATTTATACGCCGAAGACACACGGTGTCGAGTTACCAAGACACCAAGTGTCAGGTTCGTAAAAATACTTCCACTATTCGGAGCCTTGGGGAAACCTTGCGCGTGTAACCGCGATTGCTTCCTCAAGTTCCGCATTCATTCAGTTTTCAAATAACTCGTATCAGTGTCTCGGGACTGGCTGTTACCTCAGTCCGTACTCCGTTTCTCCTCACTACTCTCTCCTCATAAGATTTCGTGATGTCCTTGCTGTTTCTCTCCTCGGCTATCACCGAGTGTCCCCTGCACGAATCAGTCTTGCGACCGATTCACGAAGGGACGCACTCATTGCTAGCGTAATGAAGCGTCCCAAGCTGTTTCCTCCAGAATCCCTTGTTCTCAACCCACCTTGCCGGCGTGGGGACCGTCTTAAGTCTCGTGCTCCACTGGAAAAGTGGCGAAACTTAAGATCAGGGGTATCTGGCAGCTTTTCTACTTCATACCTCTGCCTGACGGCAGATGGATTTAAAAAGATCTGTTCTGTCTCTCTCCTCTTATAGAGAGAAGATTGGTGGCTTAGCTGCCCTCAATCTTCTCCCTGTAAGCCCCGGAGCTCTCAAGTCCCTGGCTCGTTTTCTGTATGCCATAACAATACGCCATACTGGACGGTTAGTCAATACTATGTGATAGTTTTATGCATTTCGTGTTAAAAAGCCTTGATATAAGCCAAAATAGTGGCTTACAAGCTGCGTACTAGCGTCAAACAATATTGACATGTAAAAGTAAAGGGAGTATGCTCTGAGTATGCAAAACCTTTATAAGGACAACTTGATACAGGTAGGATTATCCGAAAAGGAAGCTCTGGTATACGAAGCCCTTATTAGCTCTCCCAAGGCTACGGTAGGCCAACTACTCCATAAATTGCCCGGTATTAAGCGGCCAAACCTCTATGCCCTCTTGGAGGCACTCAAGGGAAAGAGACTTGTTCTCGAGCTCTCCGAGCATGGCAAGAAAGCCTTCCAGGCCGAATCCCCTCAAAAACTTGTGGAATTCACCGAGAAACGCGAGCAAGAATATAAACAGTCAAAGATTAACCTAGAAAACGCGCTCCCCAGTCTTCTCTCCCAATTCAACCTCGCAAGCGGCAAACCAAATGTGCGTTTTTTCGAAGGGCTTGAGGGAGCAAAGAAGGTGATGTGGGACTCGCTCACTTCGCGCACGGAAATCTACTCGTATGTTGATAGCGCCGCCGTCGAAGAGCACTTCAGAGAGTTGAACAACCTCTACGTGAAAGAACGCTTCAAAAAGGGCATCAAGAAGAAGTTTATTGCTCTCGATTCTCCGAACGTTCGTGATCTTGCACGCTCGTCCGATCCAGCGCTCACCGAAATTCGCGTCCTCGATGCGGCGCTCTATCCCTTTGCTGCTGTTATGCAGATCTACGACAACCGAGTTAGCTACCAGACAGTAGAGAAAGATCAGATGATTGGCGTTCTCATTGAAGATCCCCGCATTTACAAAATGCAGAAAACGCTTTTTGAACATTCCTGGGCGAATGCTACGGATGTTATGCCACCTCCTCCTCGCGAAGCTCCTTCGGTAGATCCATCTGTTCAAATACAAGATAGGTAAGGCCTTCCTTTGTGCTCATGTATGTACGCGAGAGAACGTACCCGTTGGTGAAGTAGCGATTAAGCATCTTTGCGAGCAATTGACTGTCGTTCATCCATGGGACCATGACCACACGGTACGGATGTTCGTACTTTTCCTGCGGGCCATCGAGCTGGCTCGCGCGCACAATCTCTTCTGGTGAAAGTCTCGGACTAATCCGTTCTTGCATTAGCTCAGGGTGGCGCATGACTTCTACATATGGCTTGCGTGAGTGCGAGTCGTAGCGAACACGGTGCGCAAATGCCCCCAGCTTTAGATAAAGGTGTAGAGCAGGATTCTGTATAGCTACCGTACCCTCCGCCACCGCACGTGGGGCCTTCTCACGCAAAACCGTCGTGATGAGCCCTGGCCCAAGTGCAAACTCTCTCAGAGAAGGGCGCACATTAAAGCCACCGACGTGCACCCGTGTTGCCGACAGTTTCTTCACGCGAAGGTAGGAGACAATCTCATCGTCGCCCTTCGGGGAGGCCTTCGTGAGCAGATAGAACGTTTCCTGTGGATCAAAAAGTGCTTCTTCAAAAAGCCCTGCTTCGGACTCTACTGCCGCTCTTGTATACAAATTTTGATCGGCACGGTTCGCACGGAAAATCGCACGCATGGTTTCTCTCTCTTCCGCAGTAAGCTCTGTAGCCCTTTTGGTTACAAGCTGTACACCCTTGATGTCTTCGAAACGCAGCGCCTGTGTCTGCAACGCCTCCTTGTAACAGGCTGCAAACAAGAGCATGTCTCCCATCATCGAACGGAGGCCATCGATCACTTCTCGACAACGAGATACGCGCCTTTCCTCTTTTACTCCCGGTAACTCTTCTGCAAGACGGACAAGGAGCTTCTTTCCACGGCGGAGGATAGTGCCTCGGATCTCTTCTACCTGTGCATCGGTAAGCGGCTGGGGAAAGGTGTCGGCGATGTACGTCCGCACGTTCTCACCAGAATCAGCCAATTCAGCGTATTTAGCAAAGATCGCAGTCCCCATCGTCTGAGGTACATATTCGGAATTCGTAAGGGAGAGTATCTTGGCACTCTCATCCTCCCCGTATGCGTTGGTCACAAATGCGCGCAGAAAGTTTCTGCCATATTTCTTTGCCCCCCTCGTGACGCGGTCTCTGTCTTCAGGATGGTTGACCATAGTGGCTTCCACCCACTGCTGCTCACGCCACGACAGCGCATCGTGTATGCCAACCCCAGCATCGAAGGTTAGTTCCTGGGAAACACTTTGGGTGCGATACCAATTAGTGCGCATCACTTGCCGCTCGAGATAGTCAGAGGCACCCTCACCCGGCAGACGAGCTGCATAAGGAAAGATGTGCACTCCTTCTTTACGAGGAAAGGAGGTGTGGGTCAGACCTCCTTTCACTATCTTCTGGTCTGTAATCTCCTGGGGTGATGCAAGCACTATTATTGTTTCGGGCTGCTTGGTGATTGGATCAAGCAATGCTGCGTACTTTTTCGACAGGGCGACGACACTGCGATGACCATACTTTTTACCAAGAGTGTAATGTGTACCCAAGTAGAACGTGCCTTCTTCGCCTGTTGTTTTTTCTTTACGGAAAAGGGCTCCGGCGTTTTCTTGCATTGACCTGAAGTCGGTAACCTTAAAGATCCCTCTTGTGAGAAGGCGCGGGCAGTTGCTACGGAGATACTCAAGGGGAGAGTCCGCAAAACTTTGGCCGGATGCTGTTCTAATGTTTTTGAAAAGCCTGGTGAATGAACTCGCTGAGAAGTTATGCTCGGCACCCTCAGCGTCGAACATGCTAAGTTTTCCGGTTGATTCATCTCGCTCGAGTACCGTAGTCGACATGGTGGTCAGATATAACTCATCAAGGCGAAGGGTGCTTCCATCGCGGAGTGTAAACGCATGGTCCCACGACTGCTTTCGACCCAGATCCCAGAAATCAAGATAATGCTCATTATATTGACTCCCCATCCAACCAAGATCGAAAGCCTGCTCCTCAGAATCGGGAAGGTTAAAAAGTGGTTTTGGTATTATTCCCTTGTGTTGCCGGCGGGCATGCATCCAGTCCTCTTTTGAGATCACTCGTGTGTACTTGAGTACATCAAAAAGCACTTCGCGCGGAATTGGGCTCACCATCGGCTGCTCTGCCCCCTCGATCACACCCATTCTCTCGAAGGACAACGCCCGCAACGCCTCAAGATCGACAACAGGTACAGCCTCTTTCATCTCGAGTACGCCGATTGCCTCCAACTTCTCGAATACCCGGCGGCGACGTGCTTCTGCTGCCTCTCCCGGACTTAGCTCCCGTGCTTGATACAGCGGTCTTCCTTCATGCAAAACCCTGTACGCGCTCGCTCGCGAAAGCCCATAGCGCTCTTGCAACTCTGCTGGGCGCAATCCTCTATACTCTGCCTCCGATACAACCTGCCGCACGACCACGGGCCGCTTAGACTTTGAAAGACGCGGAGGCATGCGTATGGCTTCCTTCTTTTTTTGTTCTGGCAAGGATGGCTCCTCCGCCGGTGGACGTTCCATTGCATAAGTATACTGCAACATCCAGGCAACGCCGAGTGATTTTGTGAGCAGAAGTTGATTTACTTCTTCGGCTTACTCCACATGTAGTCAAAATAGGTATGTTTTGTTATTCGTAAATATCATGGTCACCGATCTTATGAAAATGAACAATGTCTCCAGCTTGGAACTCAAAAGCAATCCGGTTGCGGTGGTCAACCCAAAATGCCCACAAGCCATCCATCACCCCTGATAACTTGTGCGTCATTAAGCGTGAGTCAAAAGGATTCTGCCGAAAAATCTGCTCCTTTGCCTCTGCCCGTGTTTGAATCTCTTTGCTTAACTTCTTATACTGCCGCTTAAATCTAGGCGAATAGTAGATTTGCATTGCATTACCGCAAGTCCTTTAATGACTTGAGTAGCTTCCCCTTCCCTGCGGCGAACTCCTTTTGGGATTCCTCAATATCACGTCGAAACTTATCCGTATTTTCAAGACGAATCAAGTGCCGCACATATTCACTGAGCGAGGCGAAGTTGCCTTGCTTTGTTTTCTGCTTCACCAGCTTCATCATTTCGGGAGGAAGCGATATGTTCATGACTTGACGCATAGTTTTGTACATTAGCCTGTAATATCTTGTATTACAGTATCATGACGAACTCCATTATACAACCTTTCATGCTCTACCTTTGCACTATCCCAGACAAAGACACTCTCCCCAAAACGTGTAGCTCATTCATAGCGCGAGTGAGAGCCACATAGAGGAGATCTTTGTAGATGCGCTGCTTGGTAGTGCGGAACTCGTCGGGAAGCTCACGGGCGTACTCGACGGAGAACATATCCTGTTCGATCCCCACCAAGCATACCGTTTCAAACTCCACACCTTGTGCCTCGGCCATAGTGAGTATGTGTACGCGCTTATCCTCGCTGAATACGTCCTTGAATTCTTCAAGATATGTTCCAACTGTAGCGAGTACACCCAACGAACCTTCTGGCTGCTTCTCAAGAATCTCGCGGACATAGGTGATCTCTTCTTGTTTCGTTGCCATAATCTTTTCTTGCACCGGCACCCCTTCTCGTAACTCCGCGGGAATCTGTACCCGGTAGCCCAAACTTCCGATGTACTCGAGGATCTTCTTCGTGTTTCGATATACCTTCTCGAGCACCACCTGGCGCTCCTTGGTGATCGTCTCGCCTGCTTCGTCCCAACTACGAATGGTGCCTAGATTAATTTGCTGCCCCATGTCACCCACATAGAGCATGGTCTGCCGCTCTGGTTCCACACACCGCTTGAGGAGTGTAAGCTGCTCGGGCAAGTAATTCTGGAATTCATCCACGACAATCAGATTGTAGGATATCTCCCACGTCTCAGTCTTCTTTTTAATCTTGCCGCCATGGCGCGACAGGTTGAGATCATATTTCATGGCGAAGCGCTTGTTGGTCTTCACGAGGGCCATAAGAAGGACGGTGAGGTCAAAGCGATCAAGCATCTTCTCTGCCTGCTGCTTACGGAAGAGTTCTTGTTCAGTAACACCAAGGTGCTTTCCATAGAGAGCGTGTAACGTCTCATAAGGGTCTTTGCCAAACTTGGGCAGAGTGCCCGAGCGCATCGCTTGCAGCTTGGCAAATTCATAGGCATCCCTGGCCAGCTCTGTATCACCATAACGAGTAGTGAAACGATACTCACGGAGACTGAGGAGCTGGAGCGCCCACTCGCTAAAGGTCACGAACGTGGTATTTGTAATACCGAGCTCAGGAAGAAGTGCGGCGAAATAGTCTTGCGTGCCACGATCCTGCACAAAGACGATCGTCTTCCCGCCTGAGTACCATGGTGCCGTGTCCGGCGACTGCGCCAAATACGCCACACGGTGGAGCGCGAGCGTGGTCTTACCCGACCCAGCCGGACCAGAAATGACCAACGGCCCCACATGGTGGGCCCGGATCACCGCATCCTGTGCCCGCTCCATCTGCGCCACAATCTCGGGGAGCACGAACCCTGTCTTGCGCGCCACATGTTCTTGATGCACGAGCTCTCGCGGCTGACCGAGCGACTCCGTGGCGTAGAAGAGCACGTTGCCGTCCACAATTAGGTATTGCTCTTTCGTGAGCATGGTGGCTCGTCGCTCCTCGCCATTAGCAAGCTTGTACGTCACCTGGCCAGGCTGATCAAACCGCACCATCGCTACGGGAGAGACCCATGAGAAGATCTGCTCTTGGACAAAGCTGTACTTGCCAATATACGCTGTTACTCGCTTCTTGCTGTCTTCAAGCTCAAGCTCGCACTTAAGAAAGAAAGGCGACTGCTGTAATTTGGCGTACTCCACAATACGCTCTTCGGACGTCTGCTTCATCGACATGTAGAGCATTTTGTCGTGCCGCTCCATACCCCGCATCTGCTCGCCTGATCTAGTAAAGGTGCTGCGATTGTTTTCGATCGCCTGGGTGAGCCGCACCTGCACGTGAGCAATGTGCTCCTTAAGCTTGGTGAGCAACGTGTTTTTTTGTAACTCGTTCATATTTCTCTCATTTTACTCCATTAAAGACCTCCTCCCCGGGCTCCGCTGCGCTACGCCCGGGGTTTCCCTCTGCTGGCATGAGGATTCTAGTCGAAGAGCTTGAGGTT
>Ga0208246_1000555_pt1 | contig 28746 bp, 29 predicted proteins | sample RifOxyD2_FD_184039 | JGI IMG/M metagenome (GOLD analysis project Ga0208246, IMG submission 184039) | Soil microbial communities from Rifle, Colorado - Rifle Oxygen_injection D2 (SPAdes) | ecosystem: Environmental > Terrestrial > Deep subsurface > Rock core/Sediment | place: Rifle, Colorado... | reverse complement strand
TTGCAAAGCTAGATCATATAGCATTTAAACTTAGTGGATACAGTGCTGTATTTAAAGACGACCACAACTTTAAATTTTCAGACCACACAAGCTGCAGATTCGGTAAATGGTACTTGGGAGATGCAAAAACATCGTTTGGAGCGACGGCTTCGTATAGTAAGATTGATCCTATACATAAAACCGTACATGATAAAGTTCGAAGTGTACCCGATTATATTAAGGATGGTGCTGTTAAAAATTCAGACGGCATTATCGCCGCATTTAGTGCCGCAGAGAACGCTTCAAAAGATCTTTTTGTTACGCTTGACAACATGGCAAATGAGATAAAGTAGATTTTTATCAAGAGATGAGATTCTCTTGATAATAAATGCAGTTATTTAGTTACTTCTACAACTTTAGGAGTTGATTCCCAAATACCGTGTTTTGTACAGTAAGCTTGAGCAGTAAGTTTTAGTTTGCTTCCCGTCGGGATGATGTTAAAAGTGACGGTTGCATGTGCTTTTATGTTTCCTAACGTCCCCGGTACAAAATCAGCACGTGCTAAGAGCGTCTCACCGTTGTATAGAGACATATTTGCTATGTAGTGATCAAAATCATCCGGATGCGTATATTCATTACCCATTTTAACGGTGATACTAAACATCTCTCCCTCTTTAGCAACTTCATTGCAGTGTATAAACGGCGAGTGACGATCTATATAATCTTTCTTACTTTCTCTCTCAACTGTATCAATATCTACATAACGATTTATTGTCGGCATATTAATTCCTCTTCTTTTTTTATTTGGAGGGAATTTTAGCTCTAATTTCATTTATATAAAACTGCAACGGCAGTTTATTTCTCTTGATTAAGATTGTTTTAATTTATAAGCATTTAACAAAAATATAGATAAAATCGCGTACTTAATACCCAAATAAAGAGTCTATTTATGATAAAACCGCTATTAATCGAAATTGGCGTAGAAGAACTTCCTGCCATTCCGCTTTTAAAAGAATTGAAAAATATTGAGAAAAAATATGCTGATATTTTAGAAAAAAATTCCCTTTTGTGTGAGTTTGAGTTTTACTATACGCCTCGTCGTTTGGTTTTATGGCATAGAGAGTTTAAAGTATGCCAAGATGACTCTAGTGAAGAGTTTTTCGGTGCACCTCTGGAGATGGCATATAAAGAGGGTAAACCTACACCTGCCGCTGAGGGATTTGCAAAAAAATGCGGTGTTGGCATAGATGAAATCGGCTCTGCACTAAAAGGCGGCAAAGAAGTTCTTTACTTCAAAAAAGAGCTTAAAGGAAAGCCGTCTACTGAGCTTATGGGAACTATTATCGAAACATGGATCAAATCTTTAGATTTTGGCAAATCTATGAGATGGGGAAGTTTGAGCGATAGTTTTATTCGTCCTATCCGCTGGGTAAATATTCTTTTTGGAGATGAACTTGTAGATGTAGAACTCTTTGGCATCAGATCTGCAAAACAGACGTTTGTTCACCGTATCAGTAATTTTAATTCACTGCAAATCAGCGGCGCAAAAGAGTATTTTGAAGTTTTAAAAGAGGGCGGCGTAACACTTTTTCCCGAGGATAGACGAGAAAATATTTTAAGCAACTTCTCTATGCTTGAAAAAGAGAACTCTATCACGATAGAGCGTGATGAAGATTTGCTAAATGAAGTTGTAGCCATTACCGAACATCCAACCGCAATTTTAGGCTCTTTTGATGAGGAGTTTTTAAAACTTCCTCCTGAAGTTATTATTACCTCTATGAAAGAGCACCAAAGATATTTTCCGGTTTTTAAAGACGGTAAGTTGATAAACAAGTTTGTTGTTGTTTCAAACGCATTTACGGATGATTTTTCTAAAGTTATAGAAGGTAATGAGAGAGTTCTGCGTCCTCGTTTATCGGATGCACTTTTCTTTTACAACAACGATTTGAAAAAGGGACTTAGTACGGGCGGACTGGAAAAAGTCGTATTTATGAACGGTCTTGGAACTGTTGCCGACAAGATAGAGCGAGAGAAAAAAATAGCAAATACTCTTTTTGAGATCTATAGACCAAACGGCTCAAGCAAAGAGACTCTAGAACGTGCGGTATCTCTTGCAAAAGCAGATCTTATGAGTGAGATGGTATATGAGTTTACCGAGCTTCAAGGGCTTATGGGCTATTACTATGCTAAAGAAGCCGGCGAGAGCGAAGAGGTTGCAATTGCGATAAAAGAGCAGTATCTGCCAAACGGTGAGGAGAGTGAGCTTCCTTCAACGCCGATGAGTGCCATTGTTGCCATGAGTTTAAAGCTGGATACTCTTATAGGACTCTTTAGCATAAACCAGATCCCTACGGGATCACGAGATCCGTTTGCACTCCGCCGTGCGGTAAACGGGCTTATAAGAATAACAAAAGAGCATGATTTTGAGTTTGACATAGTGAAAACGTTGGCTTTGCTAAGCAAAGATTATGCAGAGTTTGACGTCTCAAAACTAGAAGCATTCTTTTTAGAGAGACTCAGACAATATTTCAAAGTAAACCCATCTATAGTAGAAGCCGTGCTTGCTTCAGGTGAGAGAGAATTGCTCTCCTTGGGTAAAAAAATAGAGGCATTGGAAGCTATGGTAAATAGTGAAGGATTCGGTGAATCATTTTCAACATTTAAAAGAGTTGCAAATATTACCAAAGATATTGACATGTCAAGTGAGTTTAGAGTCGATGTTAAGCTTTTTGAGGAAAAAGCAGAGGATGTCTTGTTTGCTAGATATAGCGAAGTGTCTAGTTTAAAATACAACTCTTACGAAGAGGAACTTGACGCACTTTTAGCTCTTAAACCGGAACTTGATAAATTTTTTGAGGATGTAATGGTAAATGCAGAGGATGAAAAAGTTAGAAATAACAGAAAGTCTTTAGTTGCTTCAATATATAAAAGTATCCTAAAAATTGCAGATATTAAAGAGGTGAGTATTTAACTCTCCCCTTTATAATAGCCGGTATAAATCTTCAACATCTTCAAATTTTTAAAATTATCATATTCCCTTATTTTTTTGAATTAAATTTTGATACAATTAATAGATTGGATAAATTAAGTGTAATTACTTGATTAAATATATTTTCCAATTTTTGAAGATAAAAGGAGTCGTTATGTTATCAAAACTTATTATTGTGGCTGATCTGCAGCATTATAAACTCTTTACAAATAAACAAGACCCGATGGGAAGAGAATCTCTTGAACTTCTTGAAAGCGTAGATGATTTAGAAATTCATCAAAAGATGAGTGAAAAAGTAAGTGATAGAAAAGGTAATTTTACAAGTGTTCGCGGCAGCGGATCAGGTGAAGACCATAATATTGAACTTGAAGAAGAGCGTAGACGTATTAAAGAGATTGCAAAACAGATCTCTCAATCATTACAAAACAATGCTCATAAATGTTGGTATCTTGCCGCTCCAAAAGCAATTAATAACAAGATAGTTGAACTTCTTGACTCTGCTGTAAAAGAAAAGATGGAAAAAAATCTTCATGCTGATTTAACAAAGATTCCTGAGAATGAGCTGCTGGAGCATTTTAACAAGTAGTAGCGATTTAGAAGCTATTTGAAGGCATAAATAGTACTATCTTTGTGCCTCAAATTCTTCAAGAAGAACTTTTTTTGACGTCAGTGCTTTAACTAGTGAGTTTTTGATGGAGAGAAAAGACTCTTTGTTTTGTTCTAAGATTCTCTCTTCTCTCTTTTCCTGTCTAATTATGGCATCTATCTCTTTTTTTGTGTTGTTATATCTAAGCAGTTCATTTTTTCCTATTATCTTTGCCGTTAACTGAGTTTTTTCGTCTCTTTTAAGCTGCATCTCTTGCTTTATATTTTTAAGATCAATCTTTATACTCTCTTTGTCTTCGGTTGTTTTTGATATATCTAGTAAATCTGAATATAGATTTACTTTTTGCGTAGCATTAACTATCTCTTGTGATATTTTTTCTATCTCTTTGTGCAGTTTGTTGTTATACTCCATCGGTGAGAGATCATAGATATATAGATCTTTTATTGCATCTTGCAACGCTTCTCTTTTCCCTAAGTGCGCAGCTATGGACTGCTCTGTTTTTATATATATTTTAACTATGGACATCATGGAAGAGACACTCCATTTTAAGCCGTTCTCTGCCTCTATCTCAGGGACTTTATATTTTTTTCCGTCCATTACTACGATATTTAGCGAGTAGTATTTTAAAAATTCTATTACGTGTTTATTTGAAGCGCTAACTTCCGTTAGAATTAAATTTGCTATATGTCCTAACACCTCTTTAAAATGTATTCTAAATACATATCCGGAGAAGCCTTTAAAAAACTCTTTACTTCCGTCAAAAGTGTTTTCTAAATGCTCCATTATTATTGACTGTATAAAAGAAAATACATATTTTTCATAAGTGAAGTTATCTATTTTTTTCTCAAGAATATATACGTCTACAAACTCAACAGCAATATCATAAAAGAAATTTTTATTTTCATCCCTTAAGAAGAAATTTTTATAAAATGATTTTAGCTTGTCTTCATCAAGTCCGTTATATCGATTTGCTATTGTCTCTTTTTCGCTGTCTGGTATTTCACGAGGGGCAATATCACAGTATTTTATAAATATTTGATTATTTTTTGTAATCACTATATCACTTGGCTTTAACTCAAACGCTTTTCTGACTGCATATTTAAGAAGCTCTTTTTTATTTATCTCTTCATTCGTGATTTTATAAATAAAATGTGTAAGTTGATGTGTAAGCTCATTTTGCAGACAAATCAGATCTTCTTTGCCGTTATAATCATATTGAACAAAATCTCCGTTTTCATCTATGATATCAATTATTGCTTGCAGGTTCATACTATCTTTAGGCTCTATCTTGTATGGAAAGATTTTCATGCGGAGTTGCGTTTGAGACATCTTAAAAAGAATATAGCCTACGGATTCAAAGTGTTCTCTAAGAGATTGTTTTATCGTTAGCTGAATCTCTTTATCTTGAATTGTCATAGATTCAAGATGATCATTTAGGTATGAAAAAAATTTTTCATTATGCTCATCACTCCATACAAAATCAATAGATGGCGTGCCGATAATCGTTTTTAGATGAATTTTTAGTTTTGACAATAACATATTATAAGGGTAGTTTATTTGATATGAGATTTTTAACTTTTAATTTTTGAAACATAATTTTCCTAGCAAATAAATTAACTGCGGCAACTCGGTTTTATGGAGTGGTATATAGTCACATATACTTAACGGAAGTGCTATTTTACAGTTTAAAATTTAAAAAAAAATAAAAAAACAATTGCCGAAATGACATTCTTTTTATAGCAAAATTGTTACTGTTTTTTTTAATTTTTTGCTATGTAAAAAATCTTCGCATATACATTTTGAATACAAAACTAATTTGTTTTCAAAATTGACGGAGGATAAGTTGAGAAAGCTTTTTTAAAAGAGTTCGCTCTAACATCTCTAAACTTTCCTGTTGCAAGCGGCGGCAGAAATTGTGCTAGCTCCTGACTCTCTGCGGCATCGTAATTGTTGTCGTACATAAATGCTATCTCTTTGCCTAGCTTTTTAGCTTGTGCAGCAAGATTTCTTGCATACGCAATGATATTTTTATGATGCTTGTCAAATCTGTTTCCTGAAGCAAAAAAGACGAACTTGCCGCTTAGACGAATATTGAGATAGTCATGGTAATTAAGTTGTTTGTCATATCTTGTAAGTTGGTTGCTTGTATATTTATCTAGATCTGCATCAAACGCTTCGAGTACCGTAGTCGGCTCAATATCGGGTCTGTTTAACCCAAAAAGATATTTTACTTCTATGAGTTTGCCTCTGTATCCGTCTTTGATGGCTGAAGCAAATAGATTGCAGTAGTTATCAAAACTGAGTTCGCAATACTTGTTGTTAAACTCATACCCTTGTGATGCAAGTTTTGTATTACAGTTGTATCCTATTGGAGCGATGGTCGGGTTATATAAGAAAATAGTTCCGATGACTGTTTTACGCTTATTATCAAGCATTTTTTCTAATTGCGGTATATCTATTATCTCATCGCTCTCTTGTATATATATATACTGCTCTGTGAGATATTCCATATCGAGGCTTGTCGAGAATTTTCCAAATGCTTGCAAATTGAATCCTAAAAAATTTATTGGAATTATACTATAATTAACTTATCAATATTTGATTTTAGCCAGATAGAGACCGTTGCTTGGAGCAGGTTTGATTTTATATCTTTTTTTGCATGAGAGTTGCTCTTCTATGTTAGAAGCATCAAGCGTTAAAAGAGCACCTGCCATAAGCCGGATTTGACTTCTTAAAAATCCGTTTGCTTCAAAGTTTAAGATGATAAATCCTTTATATCTATAGGCAAATGCTTTGTAGATAACTCTATTTGTAGTTTTTATATCGCTTCCGCTTTTCATAAACTCTTTAAAATCAAATTTACCCTTAAAAAGCTTTATATTTTGCTCTATTTTTTCAAAATCCACACTGTCTAAAAAAGTTACGAAATTGACCTCAAATGGGTTGTTTTCTCCCTCTTTTATGATATATCTGTAAACTCTTTTTTTTGCGCTGTATCTTGCGTGAAAATCGTCATCTACGGCTCTTATATCTTTTACATGTATGGATGTCGGAAGCCTATCGTTAAGAGCTTTTTTAAGCTTTTTTAAATTACTCCAAAACTCAGGCAGATCTACATGGCAGACTTGTCCGCTTGCATGCACTCCTCGATCTGTTCGTCCGCTTGCAACGGCTTTTGAGTCAATATGCAGTTGACGCAAAGCACTCTCTAGCCTTCCCATTACAGTGTTTGGCGAACTCTGCTGTGTTTGAGAGCCTAAAAAATGTGTGCCGTCATAGGCAAGCGTTATGGCACATCTCATCTAAAACTTGGCAACAATGTTTTTTTTGTAAATTGCATATGTAGATCCCAGCCATCCAACAACCAGAAATGCAATAGCATAAAAAGAGATAAGAAGCTGAAGAGACATCGCCAGAGCGTAGTATGTAATGATTGACGCAAATAAAAAGAGATAAACTTTTCCTTTTTGATGTCTTACATGTACGATACCTATGCTTGCTATCGCAAAGAGACTAAGCAGCGGAAATAGGCTTAGCAGAATATTTGTTATAAGTTTTTTCTCTATTTTAGAAGATGCTTTATTTGGAAACCAATACTCTATAGGTGTTTGATACTCGTCTAAGTTTGTTTTCATTGTATCGTTTATAAACATAGTTTTAAAATCAATTTGTGTAAATTTCTCTTTTGAGTAGCTATAACCCTCTCCGGATGTGAGTTTAAGTCTTAAAATACCGGAATCATTGATAATCTGGGCTAGTTTTGCTCCTACTAAAACCTCTTCATTTAGTTTTTTATTAAATAAAATAACATCTGAGTATGTTCCGTTTTGATTGTCTTTTCCTATGTAGAGAAGCCATTCGCCGAATCTATGTCCAAATTCAGATGCGGAGAGGTTAAATTTAGCCTCACTTTTTTTGTATGATAGAAAGTTGTTTGAAAGTGTCTTTGCATGTGGAAAGAGTACGAAAAAATTGAAAAAAAGTATAGAAGAGAGCAGCAAGGCAGGTACAAAAAGTGTTTTTAAAATAAACTTAGGTTTGATCCCAAGAGCAAATATTACGACTATTTCATTATCGTTTGAGAGTTTAAAGAGAGTGAGCGTAGCAGCCACAAAAAAAGAGATAGGAAGCGTGTAGAAAAGGAGTTCCGGCAGCATAAAGAAAAAAAGTTTGCCCATCTCAAATAAAGAGAGTTGGATTACCGCCGTGTATGTAGCCATTTTTATTAAAAAAACTATGGATGCGATGGAAAAAAGCGGTAAAAATATAGATAGAAAAAGAATCGATAAAGACTTTTTTATGTAGTTTTGCAGTACATTCATTAGTAGTTCGCCTCAATGTAGCTTAAAATAGCGCTGTCAAATATGTAAACTATAAATGTAGCCAGTGCCAAAAACGGTACAAAAGGGACTCTTTGATCCTCTTTGGATCTATTCATCATAAGAAGTGTAACGGGCAGTGCCAAAAGAGCCGATAAAAAGATGGCAACAAGAGTAAGTTTTATCCCAAGAAGCGCTCCCATAGTTGCAGCCACCATTATGTCACCCTCTCCCATAACTTCGATGAAAGGGTATGTGTGATAGTTTTTGCTCCAAGACGTCACTGTTTTTTTTGCATGTCTGTGAGCCGATGATGTCATCATATAAGATAGTGCAAATCTAAGCAGTGTAAATCCGCCTGCAAAGAGGAGGGCATTTTGAAAGTTTAATAAAACTCCGCCAAGACTCCACGCTCCAAAAATCGCAAAAACCAAAGCTAGGAGATTTAGAGAGTCAGGAATCATTTTGTACTTAAAGTCTATCATTGAAAGTGCTAAGAGAGTTAAAAAACTAAATCCAATCAAAAGAGACGCAAAACTAAGAGAAAATTTAGCACACAGGGTTAAAAAAATTAAACCGGAAATAAGTTCAATAAGCGGATATTGCAGTGAAATTTTAGTGTTGCAAAAAGAGCATTTTCCTTTTAAAAATATCCAAGAAAAAAGAGGTATATTGTGCCAAGGTTTTAGCGGAGTGTTACATGCAGGACAATGCGAAGAGACAAAAACTACACTCTCATCTTTTGGAAGACGTAAGATAACCACATTTAAAAATGAACCGATAAGTGTTCCTAAGATAAAAGAAAGTGCAAGTTCCACTATTTTAAGCCCCCGAATCTTCTCTCAATTTTTGTAAAATCTTTTATGATTTTTTCCAGTTCGTTTGTCGTAAAATCAGGCCATAGCGTATCGGTAAAAAAGAGCTCCGCATAAGCAGCCTGCCAGAGTAAAAAGTTTGAGAGTCTGTGATCTCCGCCTGTGCGTATAATGAGATCTACATCATGTTTGCAGTCAAGCGCATTTTTGAGCATGGCTTCGGTTATGTCGTTTTCATGATTTTTTATTCTGTTTACCGCTCTGAGTATCTCATCCTGCGCACCGTAGTTGAGTGCCAGAGATTGAACCAAGCCGTCGCAGTGAGCGGTTTTTTCTTGAGTATTTTTGATTGTTTGCTGCAGAGATTTTGAAAAAGCGCGTATGTCGCCTATTGCCTCAAATCTGATATTGTTTTGCAGATAGTTTTCCAGTTCAGTCTCTAAATATTTTTTTAAAAGTTTCATAAGATATTCAACTTCCAAACGCGGTCTTTTCCAGTTCTCAGTTGAAAATGCATAGAGTGTCAAGCTCTCAATATCATCATTTTTTGAACAAAATTCGGTAATCTCTCTTACAATTTTCGCACCTGCCTCATGTCCGTCGGCTCTTTTTTTGCCCTTAAGTTCAGCCCAGCGACCGTTGCCGTCCATGATAATTGCTATATGTCTTGCTTTATTCATAAATTTATGTCCAAAAATCGTTTAGTATGCTTCAAAAAGTCTATCTGTTTTTTATTCGCAATTGTATCTTTTTTTTCAATCGCAAAGTTATATCTTACTCGCATATTCTAAGATCTCAAATGCAACGCTAAGCTTATCCGCCGTTGCGATAGATCCTACTTTTTGGGAAGTTATAAAATCAACTCTATTCGTATCGCTTCCAAAGCTCGTGGAATCTTTTAATATGTTTAGACAAACCGCATCGACTCCTTTGCTTTGAATCATTTTTGAAGCATTTTCATGTGCGTTTTTTTCATCCATTTCAGCCTTAAAGCCGATAGTCGTAATGCCTTCTTTGTCGATTGAGCTTAGAATATCTATGTTTTGTTTAAGTTTAAGATCCCATTCGCTTCCAAGCGACTCTTTTTTTAGTTTGCCCTCTTGCGGATATGCCGCAACATAGTCGCTTACGGCTGCAGCCATAAAAAGGTATGGTTTTTTTTGAATCAGATGTATCGGTTCATCTCTCATAAGAGTTGCTTTTGAGAGCTTCCCTTTTTTGGCAATGCGTATGGAGTCGCCAAGATACTCAAACATCTCGCTTGAGCTTTGCACATCTATGGTATAGAGATCCAGCGGAAGATCTTTGTCAAATTTTGTAGAGATAAGATTTACGTCTGCACCTTTGCAGTAGAGTGCCGCAGCCAATGCAGATGCCATCTTTCCGCTTGAGAAGTTTGAGATAAAGCGAACTTCATCTATCTTCTCAACAGTTCCTCCACCCGTAACTATAACTCTTCGATCTCTCCAAAAATCATCCGCCAAAAGAGCTTTTGCAGAGTACCAAAATATCTCTAAGGGTTCTGCCATAGCGCCGTTTCCGACACTCTTGCAAGCAAGCTCTTTTGTTTGCGTATCGATTATCGCATAGTTTGCAAGAGCCAACATTTTAAGGTTTGCTTTTGTAAAAGGATTTTCAAGCATATTTGTATTTGCCGATGGCGCAATCACTTTTAGTCGTGGATAAGCAAGTGCTGTTTGCAATAGTATATTGTCGGCAATACCGTTTGATAGTTTTGCGATAGTGTTTGCAGTCGCAGGAGCTATAACAAAGAGATCCGCCCATTCGCCTGTTTTTATATGATTGTGATCTGTTGCCCATGATTCGTTTGTGTCATCAAGAACTTGGCTGCCTGAGAGAGTCTCAAAAGTCAAAGGAGCTATAAACTTTTTTGCAGCTTCGCTCATTACGACTTTTACCTCTGCACCTGCTTTTGTAAAGAGTCTTATAAGATCTAGAGATTTATAGATGGCGATAGATCCTGTTACTCCAAGAAGTATTTTTTTGCCGTCTAATAAATTTGATGGAATGAGCATTATTTTAACCTTGTTAATTTATTTTGTATTTTAGCACGAATTGTTGTTGATATAAATCAAGCGTATGATTTTAATGTATGTTAAAATTTTAACTTATAATAATTAAAAGGATAGTTAATATGAAAAAAATACTATTGTTGGCAGTAGCATTATCATCACTGCTTGTTGCTAAATCAGAAATGGAGACATGCGTAAAGTGTCATCCTGCAATCGTTGAAGAGTTTAAAGGCTCTATGCATAAAAACTCATCATTTTATGATGATGAGATTCATAAAGCAGTTTGGGACAAACACCCATTAAAGGCAAAAGGCGATTATAACTGTGCGGAGTGTCACGCACCAAACGCAAAAGCTGAGGAAGAGGTCAAAGAGGGAATTACATGTACGACATGCCATACTATCAAAGATGTAGAAGAGCATAAAAGCAAAAATAAAAATGTGTATGCAAAAGATGCTAAAACATTGTATTCGGCAGAAGCAGGCAGAGAGAGTGAAAAAGTGGTTTACAAACAAGAGAGTTCATGGTTCGGTATGAACAAAACTACCGTCGGCTCACCGTATCATGACATAGACTACTCAAACGAGAAGTTTTATACTGCTCAAGTATGTATGGGATGTCACTCTCATAGAGAAAATTCACATGAATTTATGCTTTGTGAAACAGGCAAAGAGGGCGCTAAAGATAAGCAAGAGAACTGCATAACTTGTCACATGCCAAAAGTTGAGGGAAGTGCGACTACTATCAGACAGAGCCAAAAACACGCATTTCACGGTTTTGCAGGTGCTAGAAAACATCCTGAAATGCTAACTCAGTATGTAGATCTGAATTTCAAAAAAGTCGGTAACGGTTTTGAAGTAAGCGTAGAAAATAAAGCTCCTCACAACCTTATGCTTCATCCGTTAAGAGTTGCGGAACTTAGAGTAAACATCATTAGAAGTGGTAAGGCAACACCGCTAAAAACAGAAACTTTTGTCAAAACAATCGGTAACGATGAGGGACCTTCTATGCCGTGGTTAGCGACAAAAGTAGTGCAAGACACGATGCTTAAAGCAAAAGAGAAAAAGAGCGTAAGCTATAGTGATGCACTCCAAAAAGGCGACAAGATTGAAGTACAGCTCGGATACTATGTAGTAAACCCAAAAGCTCTTAAAAATCTAAACCTTGATGGAAATAAAGAGGCAGAAAAATTCACTGTTCTCAAACAAAAATATTTTGATGTAGAGTAGATTTATGCTTGGGTGTTAAACTTTAACACCCTTGCCTACATCTTCATCCGTATAAAAACTATGAGTTCCATCACAAAACGGGAAGTTGTTACTGCTTTTGCATAAACAGATATGATACTGTTTTGTTTTTTCAACAATCGTTTTTTTAGGTAAACATCCGGTTCCCTCATGATTTCCGTCGCAAAATACTCCCCCTTTGCTTTTTCCGCATGTACAAATATAGTACGGAATCCACGCTTCAAGCGTAACACCTTTAGGCTCATTATTAAACACAATAGCATCTTTACACATGGACGTATCCTTTAGTTTGGTTTTGAACTATTATAATGTGAGATGAAGTGTATTGTCAAGGTTGTTTGATTTTTGTAATAGTTTTAGATTGTTTTGTAAAAGTTGAATAAATGAAGTTGTTGTTGGGAGAATGGATATGAAATATTTAGAGCGGATAGATAGATCCGCTCTAAGAAAGATTACAGACCTGTAACGTTTTCTGCTTGAGGACCTTTGTCGCCTTCACCGATTTCGAAAGTAACTTTTTGACCTTCGTCTAATGATACACGACCGTAACCTGTACTGTTAATCTGACGAAAGTGTACAAATATGTCCTTACCGCCATTCTCTTGTTCGATAAATCCGAAACCTTTTTCGCTGTTGAACCATTTAACAGTTCCGTTTACTAATGCTGCCATTGTAATACCTTTGTGTTTGAATACACCTCATCTCTGAGATGGTCTAAAATCTAATATGAAGTTTTCTTTTAGGCGGATTATACTGTTAACTAGGTCATCAATGTAAAGCAGACTAAAGATGTAATTCGAATCATCTTTTATTGGCAGAAGTGTAGCCAAATAAAAAGTAAAAGTATATAGCAGGAGCGAATTCCTTCTAAGGTTATACTTTTTATATAAGCCGCACTCTCAATTCTTTGCCTAAAATGTGCGCAAAGTTTTGAAGAGTTGAGAGCTTTATATCTTGTGCATGATTTTCTATTCTTGATATGGCGGACTTCTTTGTGGATTTGTTTGGCATGTGGATTTTAATTTAGATTATTTTTTAGAGAAGTGGAGATTCATCCTCAGGGGTGAATGGTCGTGGCATGGATTTCTCTGAAAGCTAACAAGTTAGCTTTCAGCAATCTAAATTAAAATTTATATTATTTAGTGTAATTTATATGATAACTGTTTTTTGCATTGTATCGATGAATAATTGAATATGATTTTTTCGCCTAAATTCTTTTTTTAGCGTAGTTGATTTTGTAGATGCCTTAGGCACAGCCGTAGAAACAACATGGCATTCTCTATTATGACTATTATGATACTGAAGACAATATTTAATTGTAGCTTCAAGTTGTAGTATAGCGTGTGTTAAATCTTTACCTTTTAGTTCTATATAAAGAACTTTAATAATAGTTGAACCATCTAGAATCTCGAAAAGATAATCACATTTTAATGATGTATTCGAATCAATCAAACAACCATCAACAGTTACTTTATTAATAGCTAATTTTGATTTATTATCAATAATAAATTGAACTTTTCTTTTAGGTTCTTTTACAGAGATTAATGAATTATTTGACAACTGATTACATGTGGAAATCACAATTAACCTTCAAGTGATAACAAATCATCAAAAACTGCATTAAATTCATCAGAAACAGAATCTATAATGTTTATACCTATTAATCTATTATCATAATCCATTATACTTGTTAAAATTCCATCTTTAATGGTATATGCTTTAACATCATCAAAATTAATACAAGTATCAATATCAACAATATTTTTTATAGAATCATCACCTCTCTTTGTTTTAATATCATAGGCTAATAATAAATTATTAATAGCAGTTAATATATAAGGACTATGTGTAGTTATAATAACTCTGTTGTTCTTGTTATAAAGTAGTGCAATTAATGAAACAATATGTTTTTGAGATACTGGAAATAAATGAGCCTCAGGTTCTTCAATAAAAAATGTAATATTATCTTTGTTTAAAAAAGGATAAATAGATAATAATAATAACATTGGTAGGGATTCTTGTTGCCCTGATGAAGCATTAGCTAAATTTAATAATCCATTTTTAGATTTAATCCAATCTTGATCATCTTTAAAATGATATGTACCATTTAAAATTATTTCTACTATCTTTTGAATTTTAATATATAATTCATTTTTTTTGAATTTTTCACCAAACAATCTACTATTAGAATGGACGGACTTTATAAATTCATATTGAGATCCAAATTCTTTCATAAATGGGTCTATGTCAATACTTTTAGATAAAAGTGAAAAAATATTTTTTTGTAAATTAGCAAAAAATGATCTACTAGCAGGTATAAATAAAGAATGATTAGTATTTGCTGAAAAAGTAATGTTATTGAAAATAAATTCTCTTTGAAATTCCCAAAAATTATCTACATAATGATCTTTAGTTTTTATGGTTTTTTGAAATTTTCTATAATCATTTTTTAAACTACGATGTAATTGTAATAATAAACTACAAAGATTGATTGTTAAAACTCTTTGATCTTTAGTTTTTGAGATATTAATTTCATACTCAGTAGTTTTATAAGTTAAAGTAAAAAAAGTGTCTTTCCATGTATATTTTGGAAAATATTCAAATAAAATTTCAATAGACTTTAGCAATTCTTTTTTATTTTCATTGTTTTTTACTGATATAATAAAAGTATCATTTACAACTTCTCTAAAAAAATAAATTAATTTAGCTAGAAGGCTCTTGCCATTTGCTTGTGGTCCAATAATTATATTTACCCTACCTACATCAAACAATGCTTCTTCAATAACCAAAAAACTGTTAACTTTTAGTTGTTCCATAAATAATCACACCTTAATAAAATTGCTGTCATTGTATCGAATATAATATTAATTTTAAAACTATACCATTCAAATAATACTGTGGATTAATTTTCATTTTGTGATATATTTTTTGAAGATGTGTTTGCCTCAATCCCAACTTCCAAACAAAACTTCCATCACCCCTACAATCTGCTCAAAATATCAAAATTCCCATATTAAACTTAGAAAAAGCGAAGCATTTTTAAACGTCTCTTTCTCCCATCCGTCTTGACAAACAAACACTTTAACAATTCAGGTGGAAGATAATTTTATGAATGATTTTTTAAATTTTGTCGGCAGTTGCAAAGATAAAATCAAAATCACAAAAGACAAAAATTTGGAGTACGACCCTTATTTTTATGAGAGACAAACGGAGCTGCAACAAATCAGAGATGATATAAAAAGCGGTAAGGCTGAGATGATAAGTGACAAAGATTTTTGGGAAGATATTGATATTTATGTAAGCTCGTTGCAAAAATAAGCCTCTACAACTCCACAACCCGCTCAAACATCTCCTTAATCTCCATCTCATGGCTTATCAAAAATATCTGTCTGTACTGCTCTTTGATGGTGTGAAAAGCCTCTAATATTTCCATTCTTCTGCTCTCGTCTTGACTTCCAAACACCTCATCAAATGCCAAGAAACCGATGCTACTTGCTCCGCTTAGTTCCGTTAGAGTTTTAGAGATGGCGATGCGCAGTACCAAGTTTGCCAAGTCCACCTCTCCGCCGCTAAAGCGTTCTATCGGGTATTTTTTGCCATCGTCATAGATGAAAAAGTCAAAGTCGTTGCTGACTTCTATGTTCTGATATTTTCCTTTTGTTATTTGAGAGTACATCTCTGAGGCGATGCTAGATATACGCGGAGCGACTTTTGCGTTTAGTTTTGTTTTGAACTCTGAGAGGCTTGTTTTTATCTTCTCATAGTCTCTCAAGTCATCTTTTTTAGTTTGGACTTTTTTTAGCTGTATTTCATTATTATCCAGTGCATTTTGGACTGTTTTTATCTCGCCGTCTATCTTTGCGATTTGCACTTTTATCTCATTGAGAAGTGCTGTTTTTGACTCCACGGTTTTGAGTATGCTCTCATGCTCGTCAAGCTGATGTTTATGCTTCACATCATCGTAGATTATGAGTTTAAACTCTGTTTCTTTGTTTTGACATGTAGCTTTTAATTCTTCTATCTTTTTAGTTACATTTTCCAAATCTGCTTTTACCAAAACGAGCCGCTTCAGCTCAGTTTCTAAGCTTAGAGAGTGTTTGTATTGCGCTTCTATTGCAGTGAGAGAGCTTTTGATGCCGTTGTGCAGTTTCTCATCGTAGCCGTATTGTTCCAGCTCCTTTAGTTCTTCTTTGTTTTTAACCCCTTTTTGCTCAACATGTACAAAATATTCACGTGCATTTTTTAGGTCTTGAAGTTTGCTCTCAATAACTTTAATACTATTTATAAGCTCTGAAAACTCCTTCTCTTTTACTTTTGCCTCTGCCTCAAATGCAGCTTTTTGAGTCACTACATTTTGGAGCTGTTTGTTGTGCTCGTTTATCTTTTTCTGATGCGTCTCATTTACAACAGTTACAAGCGAGTTGATGACATTGTCATACTCTTCTATAAGCGGTCTTGTACATGTAGGACATGCTCCCTCGCTTCCGAGTTCATGAAGTTTCGCGATTTTAGCGTTTGTGATGTCTATCTGCTTCTGCTCTGCCGCCATCTCCGCCTTTAACTCATTTTCTATAGTGTGTTTGGCGTTTACGCTCTCTTGCAAAACTGCGATGTTCAGCTCTAGATTTTTGGCATTTAGGACAAATTCTTCATATCCCTCGCATGCTCTCTCAAGTGTGTTTATGTCTGTTTTGCTTTTTGTGTACTGCTCTCTAAGCAGGGTTTGTTCTTTTAAAATTCCCTCTTTTTTTAGGTGAAACTCTTTTAGTTTCTCCTGCTCTTTTATCTGATCTTGAAGTGCTGTATATTCTGCTTTTACGGGTTCGAGTTTTTTAAGCTCTTCTTGTTTATGTTCGAGTTGATGAAGTTCTGCAGATAATTTTACTTGGTTTAAAATCTCTGAACTTTTTGAGTTTTTGGCAAGCTCAAGCTCTGAGAAAAGCTTCTGTTTTTGTTCTTTTGTTTTTGAGAGAAGTTCAAGCTCCTTTTTTATGCTCCGTTCTCTTAGTTTTATATGCTCAAGCTCTTCGTTTTTACTAAGCACTTCTTTTGCAATAGCATCTTTTACGGTAACGCTCTCTTTTATCTGCTCCTGTTTCAGCTTTATCTCATCTTCGCCTAAAAGCACCTCTCTAAACGCTTCTATCTCTCGTTTTAGCTCTCTACTTTTTTCAACCAGCTCTTTTTCTACAAAGTCTATTTTTTCAAGTCCCAGAAGCTTTCTTATCATCTTTTTTCTATCTTCATTCTTTAAAGTGCTGAGGCTTGTAAGCTCTTTTTGAGAAGCGAAAAGTGTGTGCATAAAAGCGTCTTTGCTCATTTTTGTAAGTTTGATTATGGCAGATGTGACCTCTTTAGCTCCGGTAGTTGTAAGAGAGTTATTTTTGTAAAACTTTGCGTTTGCACTCATGGCTTTGCCGCGAAATTCACGTACGACACTATATAAGATCCCTTCAAACTCAAACTCAAGTTCTACGGACACCGTATCTTTGTCGCTTGCGTTTGCATTTCTAAGCAGATCTTTGTTTCCTCTGGTTTTGGCTTCTCCATAAAGCGCAAAAAGTATCGCTTCAAATATGGTCGATTTTCCACTTCCGTTTTTGCCGATGATACCGATCAAACCCTCTCCAAACTCTATCTCGAAAGAGGTGTACTTTTTAAAATTCTCAAGGCGGAGTTTAGAGAGTATCATCGTTTGCCTCCTCGTAGTTTGCAAATAGCTCTTGAGCTTTGGATTTCAACCTATCAAACTCTTGTGTCGTAGAATCTTCCCTTAGATGCTCTAGAAAAAACTCTTCAAGCGAGAGAGCCTCGATCTCATCCGCCTTTGCCTCATTTATGCCTTTTTTAAACTCTCTTTTTACGCTTACATGCAGAGCGTCTTTAAATATGTTTTTTATCTCTGAGTTTTGGATCTCTATGGATTGCAGAGCGGTTAGGTTTGTAAGTTTTGCTTCGATTAAAGCCTCTTTGGTGTCGCTTGTATTTATGCTTGAAATGGAGTTTGCATAATCTTCACAATCAATCTCTTTTAAAATTATCGGACGGATCTTTATCTCTTTGTACTCGACTATTAGTTCATCGTATAAACTTACCTCTATAAAACCTTTTGAGTTCCGCTTGTCGTTTAGACTTGTTCTCTCTGTTGAGCCGCTGTAGTAGACGTTTTCATGCTTGCCGACTTGTCCAAATCCATGCCAATGCCCAAGTGCCACATAATCCATCATCTTAAATATATACTCTTTTTCGCTCGGATAAACCCACTCGCCAAACTCTTGCATGAGGTAAAACGCACCGACCGAGCAGTGCATCATCATGATGTTCTTTTTGCTTTTGTCTATTTCTGCTTCACAAAGTTGGATCTCAGATAACGCTTTTGTCTCGTCGTTCATGTGGGGCAGGGCGTGAAATATCACGCTCTTAAACTCTATCTTTTTATACTCTTGCTCATAGACCGCATGTATGTTTTTAAAGTTGTCAAATATTTTTAGGATGGGAGAGCTAATGTTCGTTCTAGGCGTTGAGTGGTTTCCTGCAATGAGAATAAAGGCAATACCAAGCTCATCAATGATTTTAAATTGCTCTAATGCAAAGGTTATGGCACGGTTTGATGGGCTTGCTCTGTGAAAGAGATCTCCTGTATGGATGATGAAGTCGGGCTGAATGACCTTTATCTGAGCGATTACTTGAGAAAAAGCATCATAAAAGTCTGCTTCTCTTTGGTTGATGTTCTCTTCATTTAAGATATCAAGGTCGTTAAACCCTAGATGAGTATCACTAAAGTGTATTATTTTCAAGCAAAACCCCCGATAGTTTTAATTATTCTAGCAAAAAAACTAATATTTAACAAAAAAATCAGTATTTAATTTTGGATAGACAAAGCCTGTCGTTTGGTGTGAGTTTTACTTTGTGATGTTTTTGTTATTTGGTTTATAAGATGTTACTTTTTTAAGATACCATTATAAGTGAAACCAATAACTTAGACAATATGGAATGAAGCAACTCAATCATAAGTAATTAAGGATATTGTCATGACGATAGACGAACTTAAGAGATACAACGGTCAAAACGGTGCAAGAGCTTATGTTGCCTACAAGAGTGTGGTCTATGATGTCACTAACAGTCCTCTTTGGAAAAACGGCGACCATATGGGAGAGCATGCTGCAGGGGTTGATTTAACTTCTGCCTTGTCCTATGCTCCGCATGGTGATGAAGTTTTTAAAGAGTTTGCCGTTGTAGGCAAGCTAGAAAACAGCGAGCAGATTGGCGCTGTTGCGCAAACTCCAAAAATGCAAGAACAGCAAAGCGATTCTCATGAACTATTTAAATCAAAACTAAAAACTTGGTATAAAATATACCATCCCCATCCGGTAGCAGTCCATTTTCCAATCGCTTTACACCTTTTTGCTGCAGGTATGGATCTCTTATTTTTAATAACGCCAAACGAGGCTTACGATGCAGGAGTGTTTTACTCCTTCTTTATTGCAACGGTAATGGGACTTGTAGCGATGGTGCCGGGAATTTTAAGCTGGTGGATAAATTACAACTTCTCAATGCAAAGAGTATTTGTCGTAAAGTTGATTGTCGCATCTATCACGCTTCTTTTAGGAGTGGTTGCAATCTATATCTACTATGAAAATCCACATGTCGCTTACGAACATTCATTTCAAGGGATACTCTACCATGCTATTGTTCTTGTAACGGGTCTTAATGTAATCATTCTCGGGTATTACGGCGGAAAAATAACTTGGGGTTACGGAAGATATCAGACTCTCACTGAGGATAGCAAAAAAGTTCTCAACATAACCAAACATGAAAGCGCAGTGTCGCATCACGGCGCCTCTCAAAGTATCTCCATACTCATCGGCGGTGCGGCTGGAACCGGCATCGCTACGCTTGAGAAGATACTGAGTGGTGCGTTTAAAAAGAATGGATTTTATATCTTTTCAACAAAAGAGTATATGTCGCGTGTGCGAGGCGGCAGCAACACAACGCTCATCCGAATTTCAAATGCTCCCATAGAAGCTCCGTGCTGGAAAGTTGATATCTCCATCGCTCTGGATTCACTTGCGTTGGAACATATGCAAGAGAGATGGCATGAAAACACTATAGTCTTTGCGGATGAGGCATTTTCTGAGAAAAAAGCCAATATGATTTTGGTGGCAATGAAAGAGAGTGCAAAAAAATTCGGTAACGCAAAATATGCAAATACCTACATAGCAGGCGTGCTTTTTGGAGTGTTGAGGATTGAGAAAAGCTCATTACTGCAAAATATTGCAGAACATTTTAAAAATGATGACGTAAATATAGATGTGGCTGAATCTGGCTATGAAGAGGGAATGAAATTAGAAAACATAACTCTGCCGAAGTTGCCAAAATCTGATTTGGAAGGTGTAAAAAAACTTCACTTAATGGATGGAACTACGGCATCTGGATTTGGCTTTTTAGCAGGCGGGTGCAACATGGTTACAGCTTACCCGATGTCGCCATCGACGGGAGTTCTCAATTTTATGGCGGAAATGTCCAAACATTTGAGTATTGCGGTTGAACAGAGTGAAGATGAGATTGCTTCTCTTAATATGGTGCTTGGAGGATGGTATAGCGGTGCTCGTGCCATGACTACGACATCTGGCGGAGGTTTTGCTCTGATGGGAGAAGCACTTAGTCTAAGCGGCATGACAGAGACTCCTGCAGTTATCTACCTTGCACAGCGACCCGGTCCTGCAACAGGATTGCCTACTCGAAGTGAGCAGGGTGATTTAAACATGGCACTCTACTCGGGACACGGTTCGTTTCCTCGCATTGTTTTAGCACCGGGAAGTTTAAGAGAGTGTATAGACTATGGCTATCTTGCTTTTGAGATGGCGGATAAATATCAAACTCCGGTAATTCTTTTAAGCGACCAATACTTGGCAGATTCTGTAGCCATGATAGAAAAAGTGGAGTTTTCCTCGTATGAACAGCGAAGCTACATCGTGCAAAGCACTGAAGATTATGTGCGTTATGAAGATACAAAAAACGGTATAAGTCCTAGAACTGTTCCCGGTTTTGGAGAAGGCTTGATCTGTGCAGTCGGAGATGAACACGACGAGCGAGGGCAGATTACGGAAGATTATAAAATGCGTGAAAAGATGGTCGCTAAACGCGCACGCAAAAATGATGAACTAACCGCAGAAGCGATTGCTCCCGAGATTGTGGGAGAGGGAGATATTGCCATTATCGGCTGGGGTTCGACCCGCGGTGCTATTTGTGAGAGTCTGGAGCATTTAAACAATCCTCGTCTTTCGCATGTTCATTTTGCTTGGGTTCATCCTCTGAGCAAAGAACAATTAAAATCACTTGAGAGATTCAAATATAGAATTGTCGTAGAGAACAATGCCGACGGAGCATTTGCAAACCAGCTTAAACTCTATGATGTAAAAGTAGACGATCAGATCTTGCAGTCAAACGGTTTTGGTTTTTTTGCGGATCAGTTAAGTATTATGATTGAAAAATCTATAAAGGAGCTGTCATGAGTTCTTTGTTTGATAGAGAAAATGTGGATATCGCTTGGTGTCCAGGGTGTGGAAATTTTGGTATTTTAAAACTTATCAGAGAAGTTTTAGAAGAATAGGGCAAGCCGCAAAAACTCCGTACTATATTGATGTCAATATGTTTGGAGTTCTGCACGGCAGAGCATTGCCTGTTGCGACCGCTGTAAAACTTGGAAATCCAAATCTGTGCGTTGTGGCGCAAGGCGGAGACGGCGACATGTATGGAGAGGGCGGAAACCACTTTATACATACTATCAGACGCAATGTCGATATCGTGCATATCGTCCATAACAACATGGTTTACGGTCTTACAAAAGGGCAGGCATCGCCTACAAGCCAAAAGGGTTTCGTAACAAAAGTCCAAGTTGGCGGTGTCGTCAATGAGCCTTTTAACCCTCTTGCGGTAGCTCTTTCTTTAAAAGCAGGGTTTGTCTCTCGTGTAAACATAGGCGATGCCGCACATGCAAAAGAGATCTTAAAAGCTGCATTTAGACATCACGGCTACGCGCTTGTTGATATTTTACAGCCATGCCCAACTTTTAACAGTACAAACACCTATCATTGGTTCAAAGAAAACAGTTATGTTTTGGATGATACTTATGAGAGTTCCGACTTTCATGGAGCGCTTCAAAAAGCTTTTGAATTTTCTCCGATGCCTCTAGGCATTATTTACCAAGATAAGAGCAATCGAGATATTTTTGAGAGAAGTATAAGAGGCGAAGATGCAAAACCGCTTCATAAAACTACACATGATGTCTCTAAAATACAGGATTTGTTTAATAGTAATTAGGGCTTGCTCTGTGAAAGAGATCTTCAGTTTACCTTTATTTGAGCGATCACGTCAGAAATAACATCGTTAATAAAAATGTCTATGATATCTATTCTCAAAATCAGAATACTTTAAGGAGTATACTACTATGATTTTGATTTTAGTTATCAAATAAGGCAGAAATATGAGTTTTTTATCAATTGCACTTTCGTTTGAGAGATACTTTTTTTACAAAAACGTAAACTTAAGTGGACATGGGCTTAAAAAGATTTCAATATCGGTAAAAAGATGAAAGAGCCTGTTTTAATAGATTCTACAGAGATTTTTGCGGATGCGAAAGTTATTCAGATAATTCATAATGCTCAAGTTTATACACTCAGAATCACTCGTGAGAATAAACTTATACTGACAAAATAGGACTTCTTATGTCAATAGTAGATAAAAACAGCATAAAAGCGGTCTTTGTCTCTCTTTTATTGCATCTATTTATAGCTTTTATTTTTTTTTATGTCTCAGGTAGCAAGAGCGTTTTAAAAGAAGAACCTCCAAAATTATTGAGTATCTCTTTGAGCAATTTTGAATTGCCTGTTGTGCAAAAACCGCACGAGAGTAAGTCTGAGCATGTTGTGCAGAAACAAGAGGTTAAAAAAGTCGTGCAAAAACCTATAAAGCCCATAGAGAAAAAGGTGGAGGGGCTAGTACAAAACAGAGTTGTTGAAAGCGCAGTTGCGGTTCAAGGAACTCTCATTAAAGAGTCCACAGAACACTTACAGACAAAAGAGGCACAAAGCGTGACGGAGTCCAAAGTAGAAGAAAAGAAGAGTGTACCAAATATGGAGTCGATGGAGAAAGAGTTCGCAAAAACAAATTTTCAAAGCATAAGAGATAAAGTTTTAGCAAACCTAAAATACCCAAATACAGCAAAAAGAATGGGAATACAGGGCTGTGTAGAGGTAACTTTGATCATAGATTCAAACGGAAAACTTTTAGATGTCATTTTGGAGAAATCTTCAGGACATGAGGTTTTGGATAAGAGTGCCATAAAAGCAGCAGGTGAACTTTACGCTCAAGCTCTGCCGATACCGCAAATTATTTCAAGGGTTACTCTGCCGATTAATTTTGCTTTAAATTAATGTTGTAATAGCCAGCAAATACAGAATTTCTCTCCTGTTCTTCTGTGAATAGCCAGCCAACTTCTAAAAATATCAGGAGATAAAAAAATGAATAAGATAAATCTAAGTGTGTGGGTCGCTATATTGTTAAGCACACAAATTATCGCAAGTGAGAAAATAGAGCTTGAGCAGGTAACGATTGCCACAAAAAGCCAAAAAAGCATAGACGGGGTTGCGGCTACGGTTGAAGTCATTACGCAAAAAGAGATAGAAAAGATAGGTGCTGAGAGCTTAAAAGACATCATGGATAGAACTCCTGGTCTAAATGTCATGTACGGCACATTTCCAAACGCATCTTCAAAAAGCAAATCTTCCATAACCATAAGAGGCATGAGTGCAAACGGCACTCTTATTTTGCTTGACGGCAGACGCCTTGCGGGTGAAGTTCAAAACCCTTATGATCTTGACCGCATACCCGCATCCGTCATTGAACGCATAGAGATAGTAAAAGGTCCTATGAGTTCGCTTTACGGCGCGGATGCAGTCGGCGGAGTTATAAACATCATCACGAAAAACCCCTTAGATGAGCTAAAAATAGATGCGGGTGCGAGATACGGAGCCAACAAAGACGGCGATGCTGAGAACTTAAATCTTAACCTCTCCCTGCAAGACAAAATTGACAAGTTTGCCTATAGCGCTTATGCGACAATGACTACCACAAAACCTTACACGCAAAAAGAGAGCCAAAATGTTTGGGTGCCTACTCCTATGGGTAAAGTTGTTCCCTCAAACCATCCAAATCCAAATATAAAGAACAACATACAAAACTCTTATGAGCAGGATGTTACATACAGAGAGGATAGCGATGTTTACACTCTAGGTTCAAGAATCAGCTATGACTTTTCATCTAATTTTACGCTAGGTTTTGATGTGCACTACTTTAACGAAGAGAGACAAGGGACGTATATAGGCTATTTTCATCCCTCGGCATATAAAAACGGTGCAAATCCGATCCCTGTTTTTAATGCTCCGGTTAATTCAAACGATGAAAATAACCGCTTAGATCTAAGTCTTGATGCTCTCTATAAAGCAACTGACACGCTAGAACTTAGAGCAAGAGTTTATGAAAGCGACTATGAAAAGAGAAACAAAACAACTGCAAGAGAGTATGCCGCTATGGGTTATGCGAACGAAGAAGCATCGTCTCAAAACGGCATGGACGCAGATGTTAATGTACAAGTAGCCGAATTAAGCGCACTCTATATGGCAAGTGACGATCATTTGCTGACTCTAGGCGGCGAATACCGGGATGAGACGAGAGACTCAAGCGTTTTTTCGCAAGCAAACACGATGACTAGAAAAACTGTTGATTACAAATCTGCATATTTGCAAGACGAGTGGCAGATCAGCGAAAAACTAAGTGCGATTTTAGGAGCAAGACATGACTCCATAAGCAGTGCGGATGGCAAGACTACGATTCGCATAGGCGGTATGTATGAATTTGACAAAATGGCATCTCTTAGAGCAAATTTTGCGCAAGGATACCGTACGCCAGATATCAGAGAGATGTACATCTTTAAACAGACACCGGCAGGACTCCAAGTGGGTGCAGAGGGAATGGGGTACAATCTAAAACCTGAGTCTGTAAATGCTTATGAGATCGGACTCGGCGGACACAATACAGATATGAGTTACGATTTGGTTTTTTTCTATAACGATATCAAAGATATGATATCCCAAATCATGGGCAGTTATAACGGAACAGCAGTTTATACATTTGAGAATGTAGCGGATGCAAATACCAAAGGCGCAGAGCTTTCGTTAAAGTATAAACTAAGCAGCGATTTAGAGAGCAGCTTTTATTGGAGTGAGTTGAGAACTAAGAATGAGGCTACAAAAAAAGAGCTGGAGTTTCAGCCGGAGAGAACTTTGATGCTCGGATTTGACTATAAATTTACCGATGCACTTAGCAGCGGCATATTTGCAAAATATATCGGCGAACAGCACTATACGGATGTTCTCAACATAGGTGCGCCGAACGAGAGCCGTATAAAAGCGACTACGGATGGGTTTATGACCGTTGATTTGAGAGGCGAATATAAACTCGATAAAACTTTTAACATATACGGAGGTGTAAATAATATAATGGATGAAAAGGTAGAGGATGTACTCGGCTCAAATGTGGGCACGTACTATTTTGCTGGCGTAAGAGCGCAGTTTTAATCGCTATTGTACGCTAAAGCGAACAAGTCCGTTTGAGCGCAATGGACTAAAGTCCCTTGCAATTCCCTAAAGCTTGCCGCATAAAGCGGCAGAACAGTTCTTGCGGTTTCGCAAGAAATTAAATTTCAAAGGAAAAAAAATGCTAACACAAAAAATGCTTCAAAGACTTAACGAACAAGTGAATTTGGAGATGTACTCTTCAAATATTTATCTGGCAATGAGCGCTTGGTGCGCAAACAAGGGCTTGCACGGAAGCGCAAAATTTTTAAAAGATCACTCAAAAGAAGAGTTAAGCCACGCTTATAAGCTTTTTGACTATATAAATGAAACCGGAGCGGTTGCCATCATTGATGCCATAGAAAAACCTCATAGTGAGTTTACGGACTTGAAAGATGTTTTTGAAAAAACATATAAACATGAACTTATCGTATCCAAATCTATTTTAGAACTAGTCGATGTAGCTTTGAGCGAAAAAGATTATGCGACGTTTAACTTTCTGCAATGGTATGTAAGCGAACAGCATGAAGAGGAAAAACTATTTAAAGATATCTTAGATAAATTTGAAGTTATAGGCATGGAAGGCAGAGGTCTGTTTATGATAGACAGAGAGATATCTGCTTTAGTGAGATAGAGTTTAAATGGAGCATGAAATATCTCTTTTCATGCTCTTAATTTAGTATCTGTATCTCAAAATTTTTCTCAAATCTGTATCTTACTCTGTTGCAGTCAAGAATGTATTGGATATCCAAAAACTCGTCTACTTCTATGTCTCTGTTTAGTTTTAGATTTACAACCCTGTTTTTTGAATAATCAAATTTAAAAGTAACAAATCCGTTTATCGCATTTATAACTTGTTGTGCCATTTTTTACTCCTTTGTCTGTTTTATAATATTGCAATTAGCATAAGCATCGCAATCTAGGCATTCGCTGCCCATAACTTTTTTGTATTCATCATAAAAACAACTGCTGTTGTGCTTAGAACAGACAACCGGAAGATCTCGTTTTTTTGCTTCGCTCTTAAAGTGTTTCATAGCGTTGTGATTTAAAAAAGAGGTAAGCATAACTACGCATTTTATATCAATGGGTATGATCTTTTTGCATGTGCTTGCTTTTTTTCTTGCATCCCAGTGAACTACGCAAGATACACCGAAAATACCCAGTACAGATCTAATCGCATCGATTTTATCTCCGCCTATCACTAAAACACTCATGGTTTGCTCCTATCTTAAAAGTTCGTTTGCGATTGTGTAAACTTTAGCATCGTCTACATTTGAGTATCTCATTTTAAATACACGCATGATTGAGCATAGCATCTTTGGATTTTTACTAAATCCAGACTCTTTTACCAACTTGTTTATTTCGTTTTTTATTAAAATATCAGACATAAGACAGCTCCATTTATGATAATTGTTATCAAAATAATAGCAAACCAAAGCTTAAAGAGTTGTAATATTGATATTTATTATCATTTTATATGGTTTATGGATTTTGAAAGTAGTTTTTTAGGTGTAGGAAATATTTTTAAAACTAGAACAGCTCTTGCTTTAGAGCTGTTTTTTTGCAAAAAATTTGTAGTAAAAATCTTTTATTATTCTGAGTTTTGCACTGCTGACTGCAAGTTCCCCGCTTTGGATGGTTCCGCTTCTAAGAGTTGTTCCCGCCGCCACCATAACGTTGTCTTGAAGTGTTACCGGAGCTATAAGTTGGCTGTCACTGCCTATAAAAACATTTTTTCCGATAACGGTTTTATATTTGTTGATTCCGTCATAGTTGCATGTAATCACTCCTGCACCGATATTTGTGCCCTCGTCAACAGTGGCATCGCCTATGTAACTCAAATGTCCGGCTTTTACGCCTTTAAGAGACGACTTTTTAACCTCTACGAAATTTCCTATATGTGTATCTTCTATGTTTGAAGCAGGGCGGAGATGCGCCAAAGGTCCTACGTCTGAATTTTTTACGATGCTCTCTTCTATAACGCTGTGTGCTTTGATGTGAGAGTCGATTATTTTAGAATTTCCCGTGATGCGGCAACCGTTTTCAACAATGCACTCTCCCTCAAAAACCACACCCTCTTCTATGTAGATGGTTGAAGGGAGCTGCATCGTTACGCCTGACTCCATTAAGCGTGTTTTGATCCTATCTTGCATGATCTCTTCGGCATGTGAGAGATCTTTTTTAGAGTTTACGCCCTTAAACTGCTCTTCATCGACTAGAAGCGGAGTGATTGCGACTCCATCGGCTCTTGCCATGGAGATTACATCCGTTAAATAGTACTCTTTTTGTGCATTGTCGTTTTTAAGAAGAGGTATATATTTTTCGAGTATCTCTTTTGAAAATGCGTATATTCCTGCATTTACCGTCGTTACTTTTAGCTGGGAAGCCGAAGCATCTTTTTGTTCGACTATCTTTTGAACTTGAGCGTTTTCTATGATGACACGACCGTATCCGTCCGGATTTTGAAGATCAAAAATTGACATAACAATCTGGCTCTTAGTTTGCAAAAAAGGCAGAAGAGACTCAGGCGTTACAAGCGGCATATCTCCGTTTAGGACAAGCACTTTTTCATGTTTAAAAGAGACATTTTTCATTGCCCCTCCCGTTCCTGGAAAGTTTGCGTCATCTTGGACGACAAAGTTTACATCCTCAAAATATGAGCGCATCTGTTTCATTACCGCATCTTTTTGATGTGCAACGACTACCGTAATGTCATCGCTTATATCACGTGATGATTTTATGATGTAGTAGAGCATCTCTTTGCCGCTTAGAGTATGTAAAACTTTTGCCTTGGAAGACTTCATGCGACTCCCTTTTCCGGCAGCCAAAATTACTATGCTTATTCTATTTTTGTCCATATTTACTCTTTTAATAAATTGGCGAAATTATACCCATAAGCCCTTATATTTGAAATAAAAGTGATTCGCTTAGCCAGAGCCTAATCTAATTTGTGGTATCATAACTCCAATATTTTTGTAAAATGTTTTGATTAATTTTTTGAGAAAAATAAGAACTAAAAAAGTAAATAAACAGTTTTAAATAAGGTAGCAGATAGATAATGTTGAGATTTTTTTTGTTTTTTTTGCTGCTTGGAGTTATACCTGTTTTAGGTGCTGAGAGCGT
>Ga0208246_1000551_pt1 | contig 28875 bp, 20 predicted proteins | sample RifOxyD2_FD_184039 | JGI IMG/M metagenome (GOLD analysis project Ga0208246, IMG submission 184039) | Soil microbial communities from Rifle, Colorado - Rifle Oxygen_injection D2 (SPAdes) | ecosystem: Environmental > Terrestrial > Deep subsurface > Rock core/Sediment | place: Rifle, Colorado... | reverse complement strand
TCATCCCGATAACATTACTACTTTTGTGGTTGATAGAAATATAAACTATACAAATATCTGTTGGGTGGACTGCAAGTTTTGTGCATTTTACAGACATGAAAAAGATGCGGATGCTTATGTTTTGACATTTGACGAGATTGATGCAAAGATAGATGAACTGCTTGAGATCGGCGGAACTCAGATACTTTTTCAAGGCGGAGTACATCCGAAACTAAAGATAGAGTGGTATGAAGATCTTGTGGAGCATATTCACACAAAATACCCGACTATTACCATTCATGGGTTTTCTTCCATCGAGATAGATTTTATAGCTAAAGTCTCTCACATAAGTGTTGAAGAGGTTTTAGAAAGACTACATGTAAAGGGTTTGGCTTCCATCCCCGGAGCGGGAGCTGAGATACTTAGTGACAAAGTCCGTGACATTATCGCACCTAAAAAAATTGATTCTGAAGTTTGGGTGGATATACACAGAAAAGCCCATAAACTAGGCATTATGTCAACAGCTACCATGATGTATGGAACTATCGAGAGTGACGAAGATATCGTGGATCATTTTGAGATGATAAGAAAGCTTCAGGACGAAACGCATGGTTTTAGAGCTTTTATCATGTGGAGTTTTCAGAGTGAAAATACGGAACTCCTGCGACTATTTCCGGACATGGACAAACCATCTTCAAACCGCTATTTGAGGCTTCTTGCCGTTGCAAGACTCTACTTAGATAATGTACCGAATATCCAAAGTTCTTGGGTAACGCAAGGTCCATATATCGGTCAAATGGCTCTTATGTTTGGAGCAAACGATTTGGGCTCAACCATGATGGAAGAGAATGTTGTAAGCTCTGCGGGAGCAGCGTATAAAATGGCGAAGAGTGAAATGGTGCATCTCATAAGAGATATAGGTGAGATTCCTGCCGTTCGCAATACGGCTTATGAAATTTTAGAGAAATTTGCATAGATGAAGAAAATAGTTTTAATATTACTCGCTTTAGGAAATATAATAATGGCAGCAACAGTAGATAAGATAGAAGTAAACGGAGTAAATATTCCTGTTATTTTTGAACAAGACAAAAGATTGCCTCTTGTAACAATGCAGTTTATCTTTAAAAACAGCGGAAGCGTGGCAGATACGACAAAGGCAGGCTTGGCAAAATTCAGTGCTAAAGTTATGAATGAGGGAACAAAAGAGCTTGGTTCAAGCGCTTTTGCCGAAGCACTTGAGGGCAGGGCGATACATATATCTGCTTCAACGGGAGTAGAGACATTTGTGATGGAGCTTGGATGTTTAAAAGAGGAGTTTGCTCAAGGGCTTAAATATTTTGACATGCTCCTAAAGGATCCCAATTTTACGCAAGAGAGCATAACCAAAATCAAAACTACGACTTTGGGTTCCCTTGCAAATAAAGAGAATGATTTTGATTATATTGCTTCAAATGAGTTGAAGGCGCTTCTTTTTGAGGGGAGTGTTTTATCAAAACCATCTTCAGGAACGATAGAGAGTGTAAAGAGTATTGAACTTGACGATGTGAAAAAGTTTATAGATGAAAATATCGTTACGTCAAAACTGATTGTGGTTGTCGGCGGAGATATTGAGTTGCAAGATATAAAAGATAAAGTATCTAAAATTATAAAATCTATGCCTAAGGGTGAAAACGGTGAAGTTAAAAATTATGAAGTTGCCAAAGAGCCAAAAGAGAAGATAATTAAAAAAGAGACCGAGCAGGCTTATATATATTTTGGCTCTCCTTATCATGTGAGTGTGGATTCTAAAGATAACTATAAAGCCAGAGTTGCTACTTTTATCTTAGGTGCAGGCGGTTTTGGTTCAAGGCTTATGGAAGAGGTGAGGGTTAAGCGAGGGCTTGCATACTCAGCTTATGCAAAAGTAGATATTACAAAATCTAGCAGTTTCATGAATGGGCATCTGCAAACAAAACTGGAATCTCTTGATGAAGCGAAAAAAACAGTTAAAGAGGTTGTGGCAAATTTTGTAAAAAAAGGTGTCACAAAAGATGAACTTGAACAGACAAAGAAGTTTTTGCTGGGAAGTGAGCCTTTAAGAGTCGAGACGATGAGTCAGAGACTAAACAGAACTTTTATGGAGTACTATAAAGATCAGGAACTAGGGTTTTCTTTAAAAGAGTTGGAGCTTATCAAAGAGTTAAAACTACAAGATCTAAACGAGTTTATAAAATCTCATAAAGAGATCTTAGAGATGAGTTTTGCGATAGTTACCAAATAAATATTGCAAAACGTCATATTTTTTATATACGGTTCATAAAAATAGATAGTATTAGATACTAAGGATTTAAGATGAACGCAACAAAAGAGCAAACGCAAAAGTTTAAAAAACTAGGTATCGCAAGTTACTGTGAGCTTGCTCTTTTCGTTCCCTCTGCTTATGAAGATTTGCGGCTTCATACCAAGCTTCAAACACATGCTATGCAGCTTATAGACGCTACCGTTGAGTCTGTTTATCGTGGTGCAAACTCTCTTCAAGTCACATTTTTCGTCCATAATTTCGGACATACTATAACGGGTGTGCTTTTCCATCCAAAACCCTATATGATGCATCAGTTTAAGGTCGGCGAGAGGGATTATTACTACGGAACGGTTGAGTGCAAAAGCGGTCAATGCACTATGAGCATGCCAAAAAAAGTGACAAATATCGGTGCAATAACACCAAAATACAAATCTCCGCTAAGAAGCGATGTGATGCTTCGCCTTATTCAAAGCTCTTTGACAAAAGAGAATCTGTTGTCCGAGGGACTAAGGGATGAGATAGCCGATGAGGTGCTAAAGCTTCACTTTCCATCTCAAGCAATCAGTTCTTTAAAGGAGTTGGATGAAAAAACCCTCAATGCTCTTAAGTATGTGGAACTATTTATCTATATGAAACGGCTCTCTTCAAAGAGAAGGTATTTTAAGTCTTTGAGTTCTGCGTATGCTGATTATAAAGATTGGTCTGAGACTCTGCCGTTTACTCTTACCGATGAGCAGGTAAAAACGATAGAAGATATTAAAAGGGATTTACAAAAAGATGTTTCGGCTAGACGGATGATAGTCGGAGATGTCGGAAGCGGCAAAACTATGGTAATTCTTGCATCTTGTGTCATGATGCTGCCGAAGCGTTCCATTTTAATGGCACCGACAACGATTTTGGCAAATCAGCTCTATGAAGAAGCATCTAAATTTCTTCCGCATGTAAAGAGCGCATTGGTAACAAATAAAACTAAAAACATAGATCTTAACGAGTATGATTTTATCATCGGCACGCATGCTCTTCTGTATAGGGAACTTCCAAAAGCTTCTCTTGTTATGGTGGATGAACAGCACCGATTTGGAACACAGCAGAGAAATATGTTAGAAAAATTGGTTAGTAGCGGAGTTGAGCAAGGAGGACAGGCAAAACCTCATTTTTTGCAGTTCTCTGCAACCCCGATTCCAAGAACTCAGGCGATGATAGAGACGGCTCATATAGATGTTTCGCTTATAACTTCAACGCCTTTTAAAAAAGATATAACAAGCAAAGTTATCCATAAGAGTGATTTTAAAGATTTACTGCTTCATATAGAGGACGAGATAGCTAAAAAAAATCAAGTTCTTTTGGTCTATCCGCTTGTTGAACAGAGTGAATTTTTGGAGTATCAAAGCATTGACGAAGCAAGAGGATTTTGGGAGAAGAGATTTAATAATGTTTATGTGACACATGGGAAGGACAAAGAAAAAGAGGAGGTTTTGCAAGAGTTTAGCAAAAATGGAGATCTCTTAATCGCTACAACGGTTGTTGAAGTCGGTATCTCTCTGCCGCGTCTTAGCAGTGTCATAATTGTAGGAGCAGAGAGATTGGGTCTTTCTACGCTTCATCAGCTTCGAGGTCGTGTCAGCCGTACAGGTTTAAAGGGATACTGTTTTTTGTATACAAACCAAAGTTCATCTGAGCGACTGGATAGATTTGTCCAAACTACAAGCGGATTTGATATCGCAAATCTGGATTTGAAGTTTAGAAAAAGCGGAGATCTCTTTAAAGGGCATAATCAGAGCGGAAGTCAGTTTAAGTGGATTGATTTGGCAGAAGATGAAGAAATAGTTAAAAGCGTTAAAAAAGATCTATTTAATTAAAAATATTGCTTCAAAGAAGCAAAGTTTTAGCAGAATTAGCTGAGCCTGCCAAGCAAAAGGAAATAAATTCCTTTTGCGAACAAATTAATATAACCCGAATTTGCCGTCGTTTCTTTTGTAAAGAACACGAGTTTTACCCTCGTTGTCTATGAAAATCTCAAAAAGTTTTTTGTTCTCTTTGATATCTTGTAAAACATCTTCTACTTCACGCGGTTTATACAGAGCAAGCTCAACAGGGACAATCTCATCTTCCATAGCTTCGCCTGCTTCATGGATGTTTATATTTGCATTTGCCTCATTTTTTGCCTCATTTATACCGTCTTTATGATGGATAACTTCTTTGTCATGCATACGGCGCATCGCTTTTTGTGCTCTTGCGGTTGCCAAATCGATAGCGGCATAGAGGTCTTGATCGTTTTGTTTGATAACTATAGAGTTTTTATGAGCTAGGTTTATGACATACTCGACTACCGACTGATCTTTGCCCTTTTTAGTTTGAGTTGTTGCGATAACATTGACGGATATGATGTCCATGTTGTATTTGCTAAGCGTTTCTATGGATGCATTCATATGAGCTTTTATAGGCTCTGTTAGTTCTACATGTCGTCCTGTTAATGATATATTCATAGTAAATCCTTTAATTAGATGTAAAATATTATATCATTAAATGGTTTACTAAAGTTTATAATTTATAGTTTTTGGATAGTTCTTCTAAAGTAGCGAATAGGTTCGGTAGTGATATTTGCATCAGATCTTACGCTTACTGTTATATCCATGAGAACTGAGCCGTTTTGTTCAGGGGTTGTTATGTTGAAATAGTCTGTGCATGCTCCAACTGTCCCTGTATAAACATATCTCATTGTTATATTTGCATCATATACGGAATTGCCGGATTCATCAGGGAAAGTAATATTTTTACTATTTATGCATCCATTTTGGGCGATATCCAAAAGCGCCAACTCTGTAGCACTCTTTGAATGCAAAACAGCTTGCTCGTAAAGATACAAATCAACACTTCTTTTAGTCGTTTCAGCAGTTAAGGAAAAAGAGAGTGCCATAATTGTAGATATAACCAATATAACTATTATCGCCATAATCATAGCAAAGCCTGAACGCTTCTTTAGAAAACTGTTTCTGTTTTTATGGAGATCTACTTTTAGTATATAGTTTTTTCTTTGCATAAAGAATATGCCTCCATTAAATCACTTTTTACACATACTTGAATCTTTACAATAGAACCAACGGCTTTAAACCTAAAAGTATCAACATTCTCCATAAGTAATACAGCTTTTCCGCTTGCATACCCATCGCCTCGCCATGGTTGATAGTCATAATAGAGAGTAAGATTTCCATCGGCCGGAGTATGAACAACAGCATAAGCACTCCAAGCTAGTTGATACTGCTCATAAACATTTGTGCCGGCAAAAGTATTGTCTGCTCCGGTAGCACCATTTATCGGAACAAATTGATTTGCCGTGCCATTGCTTCTGATTGGGTGCATTACGCTTGTGGTATGATCTGTTAAAGCAACACCGTTCCAACCATAACTATTTATATCGCTGTCAGAGCCGACAAAGTATAGTGCGGCATCATTAATGCCGCTTCCTCCGTTTGAAAGCTCTCCAATGAGTGTATTTAGCTCTGTCGTATTTGTTCCAGGGGACACCAATGTGCTTGCGCTGGATAAATTTATATCTATAATTCCGCTCCATAGAGGAAGAGAATCTCCGCGAAAACTATCTATATCACTTCCTATCCACTCTATAATAGTAGCATTGTCATCCCCATAACCGGCTAGTGCGAAAATATCTCCATCGGCTTCTCTGGCAATCACAGAATCTTTTATACGATACTGAAGTCTTGAGGCTATGGTCTCAACGGCAGCAGCACCGTTTGAGTGTAATGCATTGTTAACATTTGAGAAGATAAAGTTTTTATATGCTTGAAATAAAAGTTCAATTCCAAACTTGCTTAGTAAGCCGATTATTACTATAACAAAGATAAGTTCCAAAAGTGTAAAGGCTGTTCTGCGCATTAAAACCCTCTTTTGTAATAGTCAATTTCACCGATATTGGCGCTATATGTACTTAGGGATGTGATGATGTTTCCATCCGAATTAGTTATGGTGATTGTAATTTTTTTAATATCGTTATCACTAAAACCGTTAGAAACGGTAACGGTACTATAATAGTTGTTTTTATAGCCGGCGGCTTCTTTTATGTCATCTGTAAAAACAAGTTGGCTTTCGTGAATATTGCTGTTTAGGTTTGGGATAGAGCTATTGCTATCAGTGGTATAGTTGACACCGCTTGAATTATTGCTGTCTAAACACATTCGATTTATATGTCCAGGTCTCTGTCTGCTGCTGCTATTGCAGTCTCCGTCAACATCTACGACTCTTTCTAAACGACTCACATTGATGTCTTCCATGGATCTTTCGTCCCAGTAGTATGATGTTGCTCCTGTCAATTCTGCAGAAGCGGCAAAAATAGCCTCTTGAACAATATTATTCTCAATTCCTTTTGAAGTTATTTGAGTCATCATAGGTAGCGACATAACGGCAATAGACATAACAACTATGGCAAAAATAAGTTCTATCAGTGTAAAGGCAAATCGACCGATATGGTTTTTTCTGCCTACCACATTATTCTCCTGTTAATAGTAGCTTTATTCGGGCTTGTTGTTATTGTGCTTGTGTTGTGTTCACCTGTCCAATCACCGATATTATCAAACTCAACTTGAAACTCATTTGTCGTAGCATTGGCATTAAACTCATTTTGTATCAGCCAGCTAGATGCGCTGCCCTCCATCGTTGCTTTGTATGGGTAGCTGTTTTGGTTATAAAAAAGTGATGCCGTCGAAGGATTGCCGTTGGTTTGTGCTGTAATATTTATTTTATCGTCAGCCGTAGTAACGGTTCCGTCCTTTTGTTTAACAGTACCGATAACACCGTTATTCGCGGGATTATGATCTTCATTGATAAACCATCTCACATCGTCAACTCTTTTTGAGTTAACACCGTTTGGAAGAAGAGCTTTATTGCATCCGGCTCCAAAGCAGTAGGTTTCAAAGTAGATATTCGCCGTACCTGCTGTTCCCTCATACCTTTGTCTTGATGCATGTGTGCGACCGAATAGAAATGTAGCGTTAGTATCGATTGTACTGTTGCCTTGTACAGCGTCGGTATCCGTAACATTAACATCTGAGATATTTAAAATAAACGGATTTACAACCTTTGTCGCATTTCTATCAAAGTTTATTTGTATAGAGACATTTCCCGTTCCGTTTGCGTCTGTCGAAAATATGCTGCTTGAGAGATTTGATAGCACAAGAGATGAATTTATATTGATTACACCGCTTGTAGACGTATTTGTTTCAAAAAAATTGAGTGTCGTTAAATTTCCGTTTGGAGTTATCGCTAGATTATCGTAAACTATATTGTAGTCGGTAGCTTTTGCGTAACATCCGGAGTTATAATTTTGAGTCGTTGTGCCGCTTAGAGACTGAGCCGTCGTGCTTATGTTTAGTATAGCTGAAGTGTTTAAGTCTGAGGAGAGATATGTAAAGCCGTTTCCATGATTTGTTATGATTGATGTCACTCCAAAATGATCCGGAATTAGGACAGGGTTAAACGTGCTGCGTATTAAACATCCTACTTTTCCATTAACATCAGGCGTTGTTGAGTTGCTCTCGGTGATGCAATCCCCTTTTGCCGAATCAACAATCGTCCATGTTGAGTCTGTAACATTCATATCAAATAGACCTATATCACCAAATTTGATATTATTTAAAATAGCGGTATCGACACCGTTAAATATTTGAGATCCCAAAGGATTTCCGCTTGAATCACTAAGATTTCCGTTTCGTACTGGACAAGAGGTATTTTGAGTCAATGCGGTAATTGCCACACTTCCGTCATACCCTGTAACAGCCGATGAATCAATCCCTTTGGCAATCAGTGTCAAATTAAAATCATTTCCTGCTTTAAGAGTGCCAGATGGAGTAAAAATTCCGGTATATCCTGCAGGGCGTATCGCAAAGTTGTCACGTGAACATAAATTCGCGTTGCTTGTAACCATATGAAAAGCAGCATTATTCGATGCTATTAAAGCATTGACGGTTGCGGTTTTATATTTATTTGATGTGGTAAAGGTAAGTGTTTGTATTGCAGAGATATTATTGTCCGTACAGCTTCCATCGGCGGATAGTTCAACCATGCTAAGGTTGAGATCTACCGATTGTGCCGGTGCCGTAGGCGTAATATTGTCAAGTCCAAATGAAATAATATCTACGGAAAACGGCTGATTTACGATTTGCGTATATAAGGCATTTTTTGCATCAAGCGGATCAATGGGATCTGTGTCTCCGCCGGCAACATTGACTGCACCGCTTCGTACTGCGTTGTAACTGCCGATTACAGGGGCATAAACAGTAAAACTATTATTGAAATCAGAACATTTTCTAATCGGAATACCTGTAAATGTAATACCCAGCAAATCATTTCTATAGCTTACTAAGTAGGTATTGTCACTTGCATTTTGATCGCCTACTTTAGCTTCATATTTGAATTTGGTATCGACATCTTTTGAAAGAGTGCCGCCTATATACCATGTGGCACCTGTTCCTAGTAAAAATTTTGCCGTTTTTGTATCTGTTGAGTACTCAGCCGTATCATCACCAATCGCATCGGTTTTAGCACTGTATGTTATACCTGGAATAGGGGCTATCTGCATTGAACCATCTACATATGTGATTTCACTTGGCTTATCAAATACTTTTTCTACAAAAACACCTTTTGCAACTTCATCTGTTTTGTTTGTAATCGTTACATCGAATAGAACATCATCATTAGTTGATGGTATATTGTCTCCCGTAATAGGAAGTCCGTTAAATGTAACATCTTCTAGATAACATACGTCAGGTATGTAAAGTTCTGTTGAAAAGGCAAATACGCCAGGATAATATACATCTCCGGTACTTTTCAATTTTACAGTAGTAGATGTTTGTCCGTTTCCTATTATCTGAGTAGTCGCACTTGTAGAACCGACATCAAAAGAATCAATGTCAATACCGATAGTATTTATACAAGAAGGATTTCTTGAAGTTACTGAAACACCATTGATTTCTTGGCTTGAATCAAAAATATTACTTCCAAGGGATCTGTCAATGCCGAAACGATCCGTCATTGTAACACTGTCAGTTAACGTAATATCTCCCTCTCCTCCAAAAATAAGTAAGTTTGAATGAACTGCACCTGATGTGGGCGTTAAAAAACCTGATAAGGTAGTTGATCTAGTGTCTCCATCATTAACGGCGATAAACCCGTCATATAAAGAAATGTTTTTCAAGGTGTCGTCATAATCTTCATATATAACAACTAATGACCATGCCCCGTAACCGTTAGTAAACTTTTTAGCTAAAACGTTTGCTCCCCAAAATGTTCCAGAGTATCCCGTTGAATCTATTGTCGCTGCAGGTACCAAATCAATACTCTGTTTTACAAGAGCGGTAACATCGTACACACCTTGATAGCCACTATCCGCACTCCTAATGGTCCAGTTAAATTTTGTAGCGGGAGAAGTTAAATCTTGATATGCAAGTCCGGCAGGCTTGAATTTAATATTTTTTCCGTTTGTCCAAAAATCTTCACCGTTATCAACTCTACCCTGCCAATACAATCCGGCATATTTTATTTTTGAGCTGTTTACCCCTACCGGAAGAGTTAAATCTGCAGATGAGGAATTCCAAGTTGAAGCATCACTATCTTTATTTGCCCATGTTGGGGTTATATCATTATTATTTGTCCCAAGACCGGCACATGTTCCATCACTCTTTAACATCACTGAGTTACCGATAATTTTCATATTACCGTTAATGTTATACTGTTTTTGAAGTGTAAAAGGACGTAAATTGCTTGATGAATATGAAGTGGTAGTTACGGAAGTAGTAGCTGAATCAGTATTGTTTGCCAAATTACTATCTGGTGTCGGTCCGCTTATCGATGCTTGATTTGTTACTGATTGGGCACTGCTTGGAGCAGTGACAACTATGGTGATTTCTGATGTTGCACCACTTGTAAATTCTGTAGGATGGAGACAAGATACCGTGCGCGTTCCTGCTGTATAGCTACAAATCCAATCTGTTCCATAAGATATTTGATATATAAGGCTAGCCGGTAATATATCTGTTACTGTAAGATCTTCTGTGCTTGCAGGACCATTATTAGTAATACTTATCGTATATTGCATGGTGTTGTTTATTGTTACACTGCCGGGCGCACTTTTTGTTAATACTAAATCAGCACTAGGTGCATTAACCGTAATTGTAAAAGCATCTGAATTTGATACGCCGTCATCATCTGTAGCTGTAATACTAAAGCTTGCAGCACCTGTAACTGTTGTAGGCATACCGCTGAGTATGCCTGTCGCGTTGTCAAAACTAAGACCTGCAGGAAGGGGACCGCCTGATAATGTATATAACGTTACAGGGTCTGCGTTTGTTAAAGTTACATATGAAGCGATATTTAGTGAAAATGCCGTTCCTACAATAGCGGTTTGATTTGGCACATCTCCCATTACGGGAGGACCGTCACCGATACCGCTAATTGAAAAATTATATGGATCTTCATTTGAATCGTTATTTGTAAATGAGATAGTCGCTGCTCTTGTGCCTACTGCACTTGGGTCAAAACGAACTGTAAATGTAGTAGATCCGCCTGCTGCAACCGGTGAGGTTGGCTGTGATGTAACCGTAAAATCTCCGCCGGCAGAAACAGCGCCTAATGTAAGATCTCCGGTTCCCGTGTTTTGGATGGTATATGTTCTGTCTATTGTTCCGCTTGTAACTAAGATACTTCCAAAACTTGTGTCCGTACCGCTATCAGCTACACCTACGACATTAACTTCAGGGGGAGGAGTGTAGTTAATGGTAACATTATCTATATATAAATCTTCATTGTTGTTATTGGTATTAGGCGTAACTATTAATGCTAACTGCCCACTTCCATTTAGAGTCGCATTAAATGAAATAGAACCATCTGTGTTGGAATTATAAACTGATACTCCATTAGCCGTAATTTGGATTAAGTCATTAGACTCCCATGTGGCTGTTTTAGTTGCATCCAACATTACACTAACAATCTGATTAGGATAAGCCGCAAATGTAAATGTTTTTGTTCCTGTCTGATCCCGATTGATTGCCAGTCGTTGAGTGCCGGCATCCCAGCTTTCACCACTTCCACCCCAACCGTCTTTATCTGTATTGAACGTATCTGTATCTAAAACTGCTCCCAACCCAGACACTGCAAACATCATCATTATTCCAAAAATTGCTATAAATTGTAAAAAAAATCTATTTGCCCTCATCCTTTTTCCCTTATCAAAACACTATTCATTAACATTTTTATTTAATACCATTATACATATAAATAGACTTAGTAGCCACTTAAATTGATTTTAAGTAATAATTTGTAAAATTTTTTATTGTAAGTAGGAGAATTTGGTTATGCAGCAACTCATTAGTATAGCTCATAAACCATGGTTTTCCAAAGCCGATGAGCTATAAAAAGTATAGATTTTTTACCTGTTTAAAAAGGTGGAAATCTTCTCAGCGACACCGTATTGCGGGGAATCATTCAAGATAACTTGAACGGCTTTGCCGTTATCGGTATTGAAAACCATAGGTCCTATGAAATTTACTATAGAATCCTCTATCGGTGTTTGAATAAGCACGATATTTAAGATGATCAAATTTGAGTTTTTGTCAATTTCTAAAAGATTTTGTGCATTGTCGGGAATCTCAAAATCATACTCTCTTAGAGTAAAAGGGTTGATCATTGTAAAAGAGATATACTCATTGCCAAGAGATTGCATCTTCATAAAAACGTCGTCAATTTTCTCTAAACTTACTTGCTTTATATCTTCAAAACCTAAGATAGGTAAACATATATCAAATTTCATCAGGCACCTCTTTTTTTTTAATTTCAAACTATTGTATCACATAAGCATAAAATATACCTACTTTAATAAGTGTTATACAATCTTTGGATAAAATAACACTTTATTTGAAATTAGGAATTTATTTTATGAAATTAAAACACTATTTAGTAGCAGGTTTGCTACTGTTGCCTATGTTCTTTAGTGGGTGTTCAAAAGATGTCGATGAGTACAACAAGCCTGCCCTTTACTGGTATTCAAAAATTGTTGAAAATGTATCTAAGGGTGATTTGGAAAAAGCGGACAACTACTACAGCTCGCTTCAAGGAGAACATATCGGCTCGCCTATGCTTCCAGAGGCAACCATAATACTTGCAATTGCGCACATGCAACATGAAGAGTATCTCTTAAGTGAGCATTTTTTGGATGAGTATATAAAAAGATATGCGACACCAAACGAAAAAGAGGAAGCCGAGTTTTTGAAAATAAAAGCAAAATATATGGCTCTTCCGCATCCAAGACGTGATCAGGCGCTTATAGATGAGGCGATAGTCGGCGGCGAAGCATTTAAAGTAAGTTATCCAAACTCAATGTACGCTGAAGTCGTAAACACAATGCTTGTTCGCCTTTATCTTGCTCAGTTTGCGCTTAATGAGAGCATAGCGGATCTTTATGAGAGACTCGATAAGCCAAAAAGTGCCGACTACTATAAAAGTGTAAATCCGCAGCCGTGGATAGTCTCAAATGAGATAGACAGAGCAGTTGCTCCGTGGTATCGCTCATGGTTTGAAGGAGACGGCACTTCTAGCTGGTACGAGTTTATGATACCTGACACAAAAAGCGTAGTATCAAGAAATTCCTCTTCAGAGGACAAAAACGGTGAGGATAAAAATGAAACTAAGTGATTATAGTGAATTTCCGGCGGATATCCCAGTAATTGCGGAGGATGAACTTTTTTTATATCCATTTATGATAGCGCCGCTTTTTTTAAGCGATGAGAACAACATAAGAGCCGCTACAAAGGCGATAGAAGAGAGTTCTCTTGTTATTATATGCCCTACAAAACCTTCGCATGAGGGTGAGAGAGAGTTTGACTCGCTCTATAATGCCGGCGTTGTCGGATCTATCATGCGAAAGGTCTCACTTCCAGATGGCAGAGTTAAGGTTCTTTTTCAGGGGCTTGCTCGTGCTAAAGTTTTATCTAAAGTTTCAGATAGTCCGCTTATCGCACATGTAGATGTCATAAAAGCGACGACTGTAAACTCTTTAAAAGTGGATGCCATACTCGAAATAGTACGTGAAAAGGTAAGAACACTCTCTACTCTAAGCAACTATTTTCCTCCCGATTTACTTAGAACTATAGAAGAAAATCATGACTACAACCGTATTATAGATCTTATTTGCTCTACGGTTAAATTAAAAAAAGAGCAGGCTTATAATCTTTTTGTAGAGTCAAATACGGAGAAGAGGTTTTTAGATCTTATAGAGTATCTCATAGATGAGATAGAAGCAAATAAACTCCAAAAAGAGATTCGTTCAAAAGTTCATACACATATAGAGAAAATCAATAAAGAGTACTTCTTAAAAGAGCAGTTAAAGCAGATTCAAAAAGAGCTTGGAAGCGACACTTCAAGAGAAGAAGAGATAGAGGAATATCGTAAAAAGATTGAAGCCAAAAAAGAGAAGATGAGTGCTGAAGCTTACAAAGAGGTTCACAAGCAGATAGAGAGACTCTCTCGCATGCACCCTGATTCATCAGACGCTTCTATGACTCAAACATATCTTGACTGGGCTTTGGAGATCCCTTTTGGGCATGAGAGTAAAAAAGAACTCAAAATAAGCGAAGTACAAAATCAGCTGGATAAAGATCACTTCTCGCTAGAGAAACCAAAAGAGAGAATTACCGAATTTTTTGCCGTTAAAGAGCTTATGGAGCTTAGAGGCATGAAGAGCAATTCGGGTGCTATTATTTGTTTCAGCGGACCTCCGGGTGTAGGTAAAACATCGCTTGCAAACTCTATTGCAGAGGCTCTAAAGCGACCGCTTATAAGAATCGCGCTCGGAGGACTTGAAGATGTAAATGAACTTCGAGGACATAGAAGAACTTACGTCGGTGCGATGCCTGGCAGAATAGTGCAGGGACTCATCGATGCCAAAAAGATGAATCCGGTAGTTGTTTTAGATGAGATTGACAAAGTGGCTAAAACCGGAAGAGGAGATCCAACGGCAGCACTTTTGGAGATTTTAGATCCTGAACAAAACAAGGAATTTAGGGACTACTATCTTAATTTTAATATAGATCTCTCAAAAGTCATATTTATCGCGACCGCAAATGATGTGGGCAAGATTCCTGCGCCGCTTCGTGATAGAATGGAGTTTATCACCATAAGTTCTTATACGCCTCAAGAGAAGTATGAGATTGCTTCAAGGTATCTTCTTCCTCAAGAGCTTAAAAAGCATGGACTTAGAAAGTCGGAAGTGAACATCTCAAAGCCTGCCATGAAAGAGCTTATTCACAGCTATACCCGTGAAGCTGGTGTCCGTAATCTTCGCCGTCGCATTGCCGACATGTCAAGAAAAGTTGCGCGTGAGATATTAGAGCATCCTGAGATTACGAAAGTATCTATCACTCTAAAAAATCTAAAAAATTATTTTGATAAAACGGTATTTGAGATAGAAAAAACAACAAAGATTCCAGTCGTTGGTGTCGTAAACGGTTTAGCATGGACGGCAGTGGGCGGCGATGTTTTAAAAATCGAGAGTATCCGTATCAAAGGCAAAGGTGAAATGCAGCTCACGGGAAGTCTAGGCGATGTTATGAAAGAGTCGGCTAGAATAGCTTACAGCGTTGTAAAAACATTGATAGACACCAAGAAGCTTAAAATTGATGCAAGCAATATACCGCTTTCGCCAAAAGAGAAAGAGGATGGAGCGGCTATAGATACAAGCGAGGTTTATAAGCGATATGACCTGCATGTGCATGTTCCCGACGGTGCAACCCCAAAAGACGGGCCGAGTGCGGGCATAGCCATGGTAAGCGTTATCTCTTCTATACTTAGTTCAAGAAAGATCCGCTCAGAGATCGCCATGACGGGCGAGGTCTCATTAAGCGGTGACGTTCTTCCAATAGGTGGACTTAGAGAGAAGCTTATAGCAGCGCAAAAGGCTGACATGAGTAAGGTTCTTATTCCTATGAAAAATTATGAGAGAGATCTAGAAGAGATCCCCAAAGAGGTGAAAGATTCTTTGGAGATTGTTGCCGTAAGCAGAATTGAAGAGGTTTTAGAGCAGGTTCTAGTCTAAAAAAACAATCTATTGAAACGTGAGCGACTCTATCTTTTGTGTTAGATCTCCGTTTCTTATCGGTTTCATTAAAAAACCGTTTGCACCGAGTTCGAGGGCTTGACTTTTTTTTGTTTCGTCCGTTGTTAAGACAATTATTGGAATATGATCCATTTGAGTGTCGGCACGAACTACCTCTAGCATCTCAAGACCATTCATGATAGGCATAATGATATCCAATAAGATAAGATTTATGTCGGGTCTTGATTTTATCTGAGAGATCGCATCGGTACCGTTTTGCGCTTCTAAAATCTCTTTGACATTCTCATTTTTCGCCAGCATTGATTTTAAGAGTTTACGATTTATCATATCATCATCAACTGCCAGTACTACTAGTTCTTTGAACATTTCTTGCCTTTTAAATATATTTTATAAACAGAGATTTTAGTAGATCTTTATTTACTTTATTGCTGATGATTTCATCTACATACGCTATATGCTTGGAACTGTCTTTTTGCACTGAGTCGTCTATTAGTACGATATGTGAACTAAGTCCGTTTTTATCGCGTAATTTTTTTATAGAAGAGGATACTTTTTCTATGTCTAAATCAGTATACTCTTTGTCAAAAAGCACGACTTTATAGGAGTAGTTATCTATAAGCTCTTGAAAATCTATAAGAGAAGATGCCACTTCATATGTCAATCCCTCTATCGTCTCTATAATTTTTGTATATAGTCTTGCCTCAAAAGCACTTTTTTTGGCTATTAAAATATCGGCTCTGTATTTTGGCATGATTTGATGTTCTATGGAATTAGCAGGTTTTTCTAGAGTGGCTTCTTGAAAAACTTTCTTTGATTCATCTATTTCAACAATGCGTTCTGCTAAAAATCTATTTAAAACGGAGATAATTTCTGCACGAACAAGAGGTTTTGTCGTATAATCGTCAAGTCCTGCAGATACGAATCTTTCCCTGTCTCCCTTAAGCGCATTTGCCGTAAGTGCAATGATAGGCACATGGGGGGCTTTATAATCCTCTTCCCACTCCAAGATCTCGGCAGCTGCCTCAACACCGTCTAAAAACGGCATCTGAACATCCATAAAAATAATATCGAAATTACCGTCTTTCCTTTTTTGAAATGCGTCAAGACCGTTGTTGGCAAGAGTAACGGAGAGTCCCAGATCTTCAAGAGTTCGTTTAATCAGTTTTTGATTTATAATATTGTCCTCCGCAACTAAAACATTTGCTGCAAATTTTGATTTTCCCATATCAAACTTTTTGCCGGATGTTTTTTTAGCAAGTTCTCCGGAGGAACTTAAGATAAGATAGTTTTCTAGAGTCTGTTTTAATTTTGAGTAGTGCAGTGGCTCATAGAGAGTTTTAAAAATATCAAAACCTAAAGAGTCCACTTTTTTAATTAAATTTGACTTTGTTAAAACGATGACTTTTTGCGATAATTTTGTCAATTTTAAGAGTTCATTATCGCTTATGTAATCATAATCCACAAATATAACATCATAATGCATATCTTCCTCAAGGAGTTTGACTTTGTTTATATTTTTAAATGTGCTATAGCCCACTCCAAGGTAATCAAGATACTCTCTTATGTTTTTATCCTGTTTTTTCATTTTTATCAAGTCGCTGAAGATAAGCGCATTTAGGTTGTTTAGACTATTTTGAGAGCCTTCACCCGGTGTTTTGAGATTTTCAAATTCAAGTGTAAAAAAGAATGTTGTTCCATCTCCGATTTGGCTCTCTAAATCAAGCTTTCCTCCCATCAACTCGATAAAATTACTAGAAATAGTAAGTCCAAGTCCAGTACCGCCGTATTTGCGCGTAATTGAAATGTCGGCTTGAGAAAAAGCTTCAAAGATTTTAGATTTTTGCTCACCTGTGACGCCTATGCCGCTATCTTGAACCTCAAATTTTACTCTTGTTTTATCTGCGCTTTCAGAGTTTATTTTTCTAATATTGACGTTCACAAAACCGCCGCTATTGGTAAATTTAACTGCATTTGAGAGAAGATTTATAATAACTTCTTTTAGTTTTGTAGGATCTCCTTTTAGGGGAAATTCAAGATGCGGATCTATAAAACAGCCTAAGTTGATATTTTTTTCACTTGCACGCACGGCATAAACTTCAATAGCACTTTCAAACTCTAAAACAGGGTTGAATACAATATTTTCGATTTCAAGTTTATTACTCTCGATTTTTGACAGATCTAAAATATTGTTTATGATTTCAAGAAGATTTTCAGAACTTTTCTCTATGATATCCACAAACTCAATCTGCTCATCTTTTAGACCTGAATCTTTTAAAAGTTCGGTAAATCCTACGATACCGTTTAGAGGTGTGCGAATTTCATGAGACATGTTAGCTAAGAACATTGATTTTGCTTCGCTTGCTTCTTGTGCGAAAATTTTATCTTTTTTTGTCTGTTCTATAATCTCTTCAAGGAGTTGATAAGCTAAATTGGTGCCTTCTGAAGTTTGTAAGTTTATTCTTCTCTCTCCGGAGTCGTAATCTTTAGCAACTTTTTTTAATACGTTTTCGAGGTGTCTAATGTTTTTTGTAATTGCGCTAGAGAGCAAATAGCCAAGAAGTGCCAAGATAATAGAAATAACCCAAATGCTAAAGGCTATAATTAAAATTTGCAAAGAGCTGTTTTTTATCTCTATAGCCCTTGCATCCATAGTTTCAAGGAGCAGATTCTCTGCATTGGAGATGATATCGATCTTCTCTGAGAGCATCGTAAACCATACTCCTGAAGTGATAGTATACTTTGCGCTGTTTGCAACTGTAATGATTCCGGTTCGTTCGCTGTTTACATCCTCAAACAGTTCTTTGCTCTGTGGCGTTTGAAATATGGCATTTAGTTTATTTACCAACTCTTCATTTTGTATTCTTTCGTAGTTGAGGGCATCTGCTCTGCCTATAATAGAGATCCATTTATTTAAATCTTCACTTGATAGCGGAGTTGAGCGAGAAAGAATATATGAAATATGTCCTCTCTCAATTCCCGACGCCTCTTTCGCATTTACCATTGAGATATATAAAGAGTAGAGTTCGTTAATCTCATTATCGATCTCTTTGTTTGTGATTTTTTCAAGTAGTTGAATGAATTTTATTTGAGATTGGGTATATGTATTGATAAACATCTCATTAAATTCTACTTTTTTTTCGTCTATGAGAGATCTAATAGATTTAATTTTCGCAACGGACAAAAGCACATCATTTATATTTGAGTTTAGTTTTTCTTTGTGTTTTGGATTAGTATCTGTTATCTGCTCTTTTTTGGCATGTTCAAGATAGATCGTGATTTTCTCATCAACAACCTTTCTTTGTTCATGTAAAGATTGTAAAACATTTTGGGTAGTGTCACCGAGATACATGGCACTCATTCCCCGTTCACGGGCAACATTGCCTATTATTTCATTGATATACTTATTTTGGTCAAGTCTTACATGCAGCTGTTTTGCCGCTTTGTAATCATTATATGAGTTGTAAACATAGTAACTTGTTATACTAAAGAGGATGCTTATTGGTAAAAGACTAATGAGCTTTAGTCTATTTTTTAGTCCAAAATGCATTTTTAGCCTTTTATATTTGAAAGAGCGTCTAGCATCAAGATTATATTTTCACCTACGATGTAGAGATCGGCTGTGTCATTTGCATTAATAATTATTTCCAAATCATTGTCAAAATTGTGCACCCTCATATTTTCGCTCATACCTTTTAGTTTTATAGCAGCATTTTTAGATTTTGCAAGATCACTCTCTTGGATAGATTTTGTAATCAAGTTTGCCAGTTCTCTGCTCTCAATCATGTAATCCTCGAAAAGCGCATTAAAGCTCTCCATGTCTAAACCAATCTCATGTGCCGCTATTTTTTTATCATAGAGCGCCTCTGCATCTAAAAACTTTTCATTGAAAAAACTTTTATTATTTTCGATTTCAGCATCTAAGAATGACAAATCTTCATCATATTTTTCATTTTCATCCAGTTTTAACGGCTGTCTTAAAAATTCATCATCTGCAAGTTCAGGAAGCTCAATAAAATCAGGAACATGTGAATCGTTAATTTTTATATCCGATGTGGTATCGGTATCAAAATCAGAGAGAGTTTTTTTTGCCTTATGGTTAAACGTATCGTCTTTAAAAGTTAAAATAAAATCATCTTCGACTTCTTTTATTTCACTTTTTGCTTCACTCTTCGCTTCAGGTTCAATATATACATCTCTTTTATTTGATAACTTAAGGATGATTTTGTAGAATCTGTCTAAATTTGTTTGTATAACATCTAACTCTTGAGATAAATTTATTTTTGTCAGGGCATCTAGCGCGTCTTCAATTCTTAAATTTGCGGCAACACCTTTTAGTTTGTGTGCCAGCACTTTTAAGTTATTTATATCACCGCTTTTCATAGAGTCGTAGAGATTGGTTTTAAAACTATTTGCTTGAGCAATAAAGTCTTCGACAAACTCCTCTATAAGATCAATCGGCAAGCCGAGATCATCTGAAGGAACTTGAGGGTTATATGTGTAGTTTGCAAAAAGAGCGTCTTCTTTATCATCAACATTATCAATAATTTGTTCTGCTTTATGAGTTTCTTTAATAAGAGGTTCTTCTGCGAATTTGCTATGTTCAATTACCTCTTTAATCTCTTTTTTCGCCTCATTTATAGGTTTTATTTCCAAATGTGCAATCGGCGCCATGTTCTGTTCTATTGTCGGAGCCACTTCATCAGGGTGTATATCATATGGGTCAAAAACGGCTTGAGGAAGAACTTTTTCCTCAATCGGGAGATCTTTTTGTTTCTCTATCGGTTTTGCTGCTTTGGGTGTCGCTATAGGTTTGGCAACGCTCTGTTGTTCAGCTGACGTTAAGAGAGTCTGGCTTTCATTTGCAGAGAGATTTCTTATATTATTAAGATTGACAATGTATGCTTTTTGTGATGGGCTATCCATTAAATAGATGGTCTTAATTGTGAGAGAGGCCAAATAGCTTTTATCTTTTATTTTAATAATAACTTTTTGTTCTTCACCGCTTTCACCGCACGCAACATAATCAATCCAGTGGATTTGTTTAAAATTATGAATAAAGCCCGGTACTTTGACAAATAGATCGGCAAAATCTGCCGTTTGACTTTTAAGCTCTTCTAAATTTGAGATAGAAAAAGCCTTTAAGTCACTCTCATCTATTCCTAAGAACTCTTTGTTGTGATTATAGATTAACATTTAATACCTTTATTTTGTGCGATTAATTTGATTGTTAAGTTTTTCATACTCAAGAATATTTTTTCTTGGAGAGGGTCTGCTAATGGCAATATAGCCGATTATCCGCTCTTGCTTGTTAAAAACAGGAGCAATTTCAATATCAACCCAGTAGTAAAATCCATCTTTACGAAGATTCTTAAACATGCCGTTGTAAACCTTAGCGTCTTTTAAAATATTGTGCATCTTCTCAATCGTTGCATTGGGAGTGTCAGGATGTTTTATCTCGCTATGATTCTTGCCGATAAGTTCCTCTACCGTATAACCTGATATTTCACAAAATTTTCTATTTACAAAAGTTATATTACCCTCTGTATCTGTTTGGCTAATAGCTGGTTTGCCCTCAAAAATATACTCTTCATCTTTGGGTATGATTTTGCTCATAAATAACCTTTACATACAAAATAGCTAACAAACTTCCTGCAAAAGATTCACTTTTTAAGCTTATAAAAGAAAGTTTATATTATAAATGCAACTAAATATATCATTTATTGTTTAAAAAAAGACTTATTTATAAATATCTTTTATTATATTTGCATCTTTGATATTTAAAACAGAACTTATCTCTTGGGCAGTTAGTTTTTTAAGTGCGTCAAATGTGCCGAAATGATTTATCAGTTTGACGATTTTTGCCTGTGATATCCCATGAAGTGATAGAAGTTTGCTCTCTTGGTCAATTTTTAATTTTGTTTTCTTATGGAAATTGATGGCAGATCTGTGTGCCTCGTCTCTTAGTTTTTGTACCCATTGAAGCCTTTTGTCGCTCTCTTGGAGTCTGAAAGTTTCATCTTTTGTATGTATGATGTCTTTAGCCTTTCCTTTGGCGCGATGTGCTTTTGCATCAATCTTCTCTTTTGATATTGCAATCACATCTAAAAAAACTCCACTTGATTCTAAAATTTCAATTGCTAGATTTAAGAGTGTGCTTCCGCCGTCTAAAATCCATAGATCCGGCGGAGAGTTCTTAGCAAAACTATCCACTCTTCTACGCAACATCTCTCGCATTTGAGAGTATTCGTCTTTCGCCTCAAGATGGTATGTTCGATAACTTTTTTTATCAAACTCACCGCTCTCATAAACCACCATAGCACCTACTGTAGCCATTTGTGCCATATGAGAGTTGTCAAATATCTCCACTCTTTTTGGAACTCTTTGAAGAGCAAAGAGATCTTCTATCTCTTTAGTGATCTCATCACTTTTTTGTGCATTCCCCCTCTTTAGAAGCTCTGCGGCATTTAAAAGAGCCAAATCAATAAGATGTTTTTTCTCTCCTATTTTAGGTATTTTTATCTCTGCTTTTTTTTCAAACAGTGTGGTGAGATACTCCTCTATTACATCTTTTCCCTCAAATTCGGAAGCGACTAAAATGGGTGCAATGATAGGCGGTTTTTCATCTTTGTAGAAATCCATCAAGACTCTTTGGTATAGTTCGCCCTCATCAAACCCTTCGTTTAACTGTATGTAGTCATGTGAAGATGAGATGATTTTGCCCTCTCGCATAAAGATTCTAACGACTACCGCTTTTGAGGTGCTGTTTTTTATCACAAAGATGTCATAATTTTCGTTGCTTGCAAAATCAATCTCGCTCTTTATTTCTGAACGGCTTATTCTCTCTATCCTGTCCCTCATTTTAAGGGCTTCTTCAAACCGAAGATTTTCGGCATAAAAGTGCATTTTCTCTTCAAGTTTAAAGAGTAACGATTTTTTATTTTTGATAAGATCTTCAGCCATGTCAACTTCTTGTTTATATCTCTCATGTGAAATTTTTAACTCACATGGACCGAGGCATTTTCCTATCTGATGGTAAAGGCAGAGTTTTTTTGATTTTAGAGATCCTTTCTTTTGAACAAGGCGGCAGATTTCGTAGATGGAGTCTAAAATATCTCTAGCCCCTACCGAGTAAGGACCGTAATATTTGATGTTTGAAGATTTTATAATTTTTCTTGTTATATCAAATCTCGGATACTCCTGCGAGTTGTCTATGTAGATATACGGGTAAGTTTTATCATCTCGAAGCAGAATATTATATTTTGGAGTAAGCTGTTTTATAAGAGAATTTTCCAGTATCAATGCATCATGTTCTGAATTTACCACTATGTAGTTCATGGAGGCAGTTTGAGAGATCATCTTTGTGATTCTGCTTGAGAGGTTTGAGTTTGGTTTTAACTCAGGCGTAAAGTTAAAATAGCTCTTTACTCTTTTTGTTAGACTTTTTGCTTTGCCTAGGTAAAGAAGTCGTCCTTCACTGTCAAAATACTGGTATATTCCTGCACAATCAGGAAGTTGTTTTATGGTCTCTTCAAGCGTCATTTACGGCACTTAATGATCTCTTGGATGGAGCGGATGAGCGAATCTAACTTTTCATCATGAACATTTATCTCAAAATTACCGCTTGAACGCTCTTTGTAAACTTGCATTATCTCTTTGAATTCTTCTTCTTGCTTTTTTGGAGTGTGCGTTACAAAAGCTTTTATGTCATCAAACAGATTCTCATCGCACTCTTTGCACTCTTGTGGCATAAGGAACTTTAAAGCACTTTTAATGCTTTGTATACTATTATCAAACTCTTGTTTCCCAACAGGATGATTAAATACAAAAAATAGAGTTCTGTTTTTAATGTAGGCGAAGTTAATCATTCTTTGTATAGGCGGAGTAAACATAGATTGAACTATTTTTATACATTTATAATAAGATAGTTTAGAGAATTGAGGTCTGCTTTGAATGGAATTTATAATTTGACTAGCGTTTTTCATCTGGTAATTATAGCAATGTTTTTGTTAAGTTTGAGTGGATGTGGGTATCGTGGTGACCCATATTATTTAGACTCTGCACCGCAGAGTGATAAGAATGTAAAATTTATTATTAAAAAGCCTAGCGGCGATAACAATGAAAGCGGCAGATGAAATATGATGTAATAATCGTAGGTGCGGGCGTAGCAGGACTTTATGCCGCTATGCATCTCCCACGTGAGAAAAAAGTTCTTATCATAAACAAAAGAGAGACTTTTAAGTGTAACAGTTTTTATGCTCAAGGCGGCATAGCTTTAGCGATCGATGAAGAAGATATTCCTCTTCACGTAAAAGATACGCTTGACGCAGGAGCAGGGCTTTGTAGCGAAGAGGCAGTCAAAGTGCTGAGTGAGAGTTCAAGATCTATAATAGATGATCTTATATCTCGCGGATTTGAGTTTGACAGAGACAAAGACGGGAAACTGCTATATACGAAAGAGGCGGCTCACTCAAAAGAGCGCATACTTCACGCAGGCGGAGACGCAACCGGCAGATATATGCACTACTTTTTGCTTGAACAAAACCCACATCCTATGTTAACCGATGCCAGAGTCGTAGACCTTTTAATAAAAGAGGGCGAGTGCTACGGAGTAACTGTCTTGGATCATAGGGAACGCAGAAATATCTATGCGGACAACGTGATAATCGCAAGCGGCGGAGTGGGTTCTCTTTACGCCTATCATACAAATGCGCCGTGCATAAGCGCGGATATGCAGGGGCTTTGCGTTATGAAAGGCATTGAGCTTGCCGATATGGAGATGATGCAGTTTCATCCGACCGTCTATGTAGATAACGACTCTGCTCAAAAATTGCTTTTGACGGAAGCTCTAAGAGGCGAAGGTGCTACCGTTGAGGATGAAGATGGAAGAAGATTTTTGTTTGACTATGACGAGAGAGGCGAACTTGCCTCAAGAGATATAGTAAGCAAAGCGATATATGATCATAATAAAAAAACAGGCTTGCAGACATATTTATCGTTTAAAAACTTTGACCATGTCTACTTTACGAAAAGATTTCCAAACCTTTATAAAAATCTGCAGCTTTTGGGTTTTGACGTACCAAAACAGAGAGTTCCCATCTCACCTGCTTTTCATTATGCGATAGGTGGAATTAAAACAGATATAAACGGTGCAGTTCCGAGCATTAAATCTCTTTATGCCATAGGCGAAGTTGCCTCTACAAAAGTCCACGGCGCAAACAGACTTGCTTCTAACTCTCTTTTAGAGGGGCTTGTTTTTGGAAAGAGAGCCGTTGAAGATATTTTAAAAAAGAAGCATGTTAAAAAAGATATCGAATTTGAAGTAAGCGATGAGGTGATGAGCTATAAAGAGGATAAAGAGAGAAAAAATCTTCTTAGAAAAATCATGTGGGAGAATGTTTCCATTGTAAGAACAAAAAAGGGTTTAAAGAGCGCATTGGATCAAATTAATGCTCTTTTAAATGAAAAAATCGGCAAACTTGTAAAATTCCGACTACTTACGGCAAAAGAGATTGTGCTTGCAGCATTAGCTAGAGATGAATCAATCGGGGTTCATTACATAAAAAAAGATGATAATGACTAAGCTATTGATTATAATGCTTAGTTTTAGTTTTGTTTACGCGAGCTCAGGTGGCAACAGTGATATGATTCCGGATTTGACTATGACATGGGTCGGATTTGCTTCCCTTATAATATTTATAGTCGGATATTACTTTGTTGCCGCAGAGGAGAAATACCATATAGACAAAGCTAAACCGGCTCTGTTTGTAGGTACTTTTCTTTTCATTTTGATTGCTTTTTACTATGTGCTAAACGGTATGAATATGGATCTTGTCCATACACAAGTTGAGCATATTATTTTAGAGATTGCAGAGATCTTTTTCTTCTTGTTTGTTGCTATGGTATACATTGAATCTATGATCCATATGGGCGTTTTTGATAGACTAAAATATAACCTTGTTTCAAAAGGGTATAGCTATAAAAAACTCTTTTGGGCTACCGGTTTATTGGCATTTTTTATCTCTCCGGTTGCAGACAACTTAACAACAGCTCTTATTCTATCAACCGTTCTTATTACGATTGAACGTCAAAAAGCTTCATTTTTAGTTCCGGGAGCTATCAACATAGTGGTTGCTGCAAATGCAGGCGGTGCATGGAGTCCTTTTGGAGATATTACGACACTTATGGCATGGGCGGCAGGAAAAGGTGAATTTATTGACTTCTTATTCCTGTTTCCATCTGCGATTGGAGGGTTCCTTGTAACGGGTTATTTGCTTAGCAGATTTGTGCCTGATGAGACTCCTCACTTTGATGCAAGCACAGAGAAAAAGCCTGAGATGATGAAGGGCGCAGAAGTTGTTATAGGTCTTGGCGTATTTACAATAGTATGTGCCGTTTTTTCGCATCAAGTGCTTCATTTACCGGCAATGTGGGGAATGCTTTTTGGATTGTCGCTTCTTAAACTCTTTGCATATAGACTCAAAAAAGTTCATAAAAGCGAATTCAATGTTTTTCACTCCATTGCAAAGATAGAGAATAATACTCTTTTATTCTTCTTCGGAATCTTAGCCGCAGTCGGAGCGCTCTATTTTGTAGGCTGGTTATCTCTTGCGGCTGTTGTGTATGATCCTTCTATTTTAGGCTCTACATGGGCAAATATAGGTGTTGGATTTTTATCTGCCATAGTAGATAATGTTCCTGTTATGTCTGCTATTTTAAAAGCAAATCCAGATATGGGCGTTGACCAGTGGATGCTTGTAACTATGACTGCAGGAGTCGGTGGTTCGCTCATCTCGTTTGGTTCTGCAGCAGGAGTTGGTGTAATGGGCAAATTGCCCGGAATATATACGTTTGGATCACACATGAAATATTCATGGACTATATTTATAGGCTATGTGGTATCCGTTGCTATTTGGTATGTGCAATATCAAGTGTTGGGTCTCTATATTAAACATTAAACAAACTTATTGTATCCTTTTGTTATCAAAAGGGTACGTACCCTCTTAACGCCTATTTGGCACTTCAAAACACTCTTTTTAAAGGTAATCAGATGACAGATGTTAGCATTATAGTATTAGATTTCGGATCTCAATATACTCAACTTATAGCTCGCCGTTTGCGCGAAGATAAAATTTATTGTGAAATTCTTCCATACCATACAAAAGTGGAAGATATAAAAGCTAAAAATCCAAAGGGCATTATTTTAAGCGGAGGACCTTCTTCTGTTTACAATAAAGATGCATATGTCGTAGATCAAGGCGTTTATCAAATGGGGATACCTGTTCTTGGTATCTGTTACGGTATGCAGAGAATTGCAGTAGATTTCGGCGGTAGTGTTGTTCGTTCCTCCCACCATGAGTACGGAAAAGCAGAATTAAAGATTATTAACACAGGTAAAGGTTGCTCGCCGCTTCTAAAAGATTGTGATGACGACAGAGTTGTTTGGATGAGCCATAGCGATAAAGTTGATATTCTTCCGGAAGGCTTTACGCCTATTGCAACATCGGCAAACTCTCCTTATGCAGCCATCGCAGATGAGAAAAGACGTGTTTATGCGATGCAGTATCATCCTGAAGTTCAGCACTCTGAAGAGGGCTATTTGATGCTTCGCAACTTTGCAAGAACTATCTGCGGTGTTACAGAGAAGTGGAAGATGGAGCATTTCTTAAAAGAGCAGATTAAGATTATCAGAGAGAGAGTCGGAAGCGGAAAAGTTCTTTGCGGACTAAGCGGCGGAGTTGACAGTTCGGTTGTTGCAGCTATGCTTTATGAGGCAATCGGTGAGCAACTTGTTCCTGTTTTTGTGGACAATGGACTTCTGCGTAAAGGCGAGAGAGAACAGGTTGAAGAGGTGTTTAAAATCAACCTCAAAGTGCCTCTTGTAGTCGTTGACGCAAGAGAGAGTTTCTTAAGCAAATTAGCAGGTGTAAGTGATCCAGAGACAAAACGAAAAATGATCGGGCATACATTTATAGAAGAGTTTGAAAAAGAGGCTAAGAAGCATGACGGTATTAAGTTTTTAGCTCAAGGTACGCTTTACCCTGATGTTATAGAATCTATTTCAGTTAACGGACCTTCAGAAGTTATAAAATCGCACCATAATGTCGGCGGATTGCCTGACTGGATGGATTTTGAACTGATTGAGCCTCTTCGTGAACTTTTTAAAGATGAAGTTCGTAAAATCGGTTTAGAGCTTGGACTTCCAGAGTCTATGATTAATCGTCATCCATTCCCTGGACCGGGGCTTGCGATTAGAATTATGGGCGATGTAAATCAAGCGGACTTAGATCTCCTTCGTGAAGCTGATGTTATTTTGTTAGATGAATTAAAAGCAAGCGGATACTATGCAAAAACTTGGCAGGCATTTGTCGTTTTACTAAATGTAAAATCGGTAGGCGTAATGGGCGATAACAGAACTTATGACAATACGGTCTGTGTCAGAGTTGTCGAAGCAGTTGATGGAATGACGGCAACTTTTGCACATCTTCCGCATGATTTGTTAGAGAGAATTTCTAGAAGAATAATTAATGAAGTAGATGGAATTAATCGTGTAGTTTACGATATAAGTTCAAAGCCGCCTGCTACGATAGAATGGGAGTAAGACAACTTATTATGCCAAAGAGTATCTATCTTTTTGCTACTTCAAAGAGCAAACATGCAAAAAATGTAAAATCTTTAGATGTAAGGTATTTAAAGCCTGATATTGATTTTTCTAAATATGAGTATTTGATTATTACGTCAAAACAGACCGTAAAAGCGTTAGAGCAATATGATAAAAAAGATTTTATAGAGATTCCTGCTCTATGTGTGTCGGTTAAAACGGCAGTTGCTTATGAGGAGTTTGGCGGTAATGTTTTGTGTAGCGGTGACGGCTATGGCGATAATCTTATAAAAAACATAAAAGAGTTTTCAAAAGAGACAAAATGGCTCTATCTAAGAGCAGAATTGATAGCTTCCAACTTTGTTCAAAAAAGCAGAGACGAGGGGTATAATATAGACGAAGAGATACTCTATGTGAGTGAGTGTTCACAAGAGATTTTAGATGTAAGGGTAGATGATGATTCTACTCTTATCTTTACATCTCCATCCTCAATAGAGTGCTTTTTGAAAAATAACTCTATACATCCGGATGCTAAAATTATAGTGATTGGTAAAACAACGGCAAATTTTTTGCCTCAGGGTGTAGAATATATAGTAAGCGAAAGTACGTCAATAGAGAGCTGTATTGAACTGGCTCTAAAAATAAAAGAGTAATTTACAAATAAAATCAAGAAATGTTTTGTATAATAGTAGTAACAGTCTGGGTGGTTCGACATATCGCACCATGAGGGTTCTACATTTTCACATAGCGGACTAGTAGGGTTTTCGTGTGCCGGTGCTATCGTTTGAGATATGTTAACTCTGTCGAGATAATGCCGCCGTTAGAAAATTCTCTCTTCGCCCAAATACGGCTTTTTAGAACCAAGCCAAATGCGAGACGGCTACTCGGGCTGCTTTTACA
>Ga0208246_1000548_pt1 | contig 29054 bp, 33 predicted proteins | sample RifOxyD2_FD_184039 | JGI IMG/M metagenome (GOLD analysis project Ga0208246, IMG submission 184039) | Soil microbial communities from Rifle, Colorado - Rifle Oxygen_injection D2 (SPAdes) | ecosystem: Environmental > Terrestrial > Deep subsurface > Rock core/Sediment | place: Rifle, Colorado... | reverse complement strand
CTCTTTCCACGCCATTGATCACAAAAGTTCCGCGTTCAGTCATGACGGGAAAATCACCTAAATAAATTTCTTGTTCTTTGATCTCACTAGTCTTTTTATTTAGCAAGCGAATATTGACACGTAGCGGTGCTTCAAAAGTGGTGTTTTTGGCCTTGGCTGTCACTTCGTCAAATTTTGCCTCGTCTAAATAGTAATCTAGAAAATAAAGTTCTAAATCACGACCGATAAAATCTTTAATTGGAGAGATTTCTTCGAATAGCTCTTTGAGGCCTTCTCTAAAGAACCAGTCGTAAGATTTTTTTTGGATTTCTACTAAATCCGTTAAAGGAATTGCTTCTCGTAAAGTAGTAAAAAATTTACGAGTGGGGATAAGGGCTTTTTTCACCATAGAAGTTCAAAAAATAATTATTATTTGGACCTATAAATCCTTTTTTGGACAAAAAATAAACTCACCTCTTTTGGTCAAGGTCAGTTTTCTATATAATTGAGACTAAACTTGCTTAGTCAACAAAATTAACATGAGTATATACTAGTAGATTTTTAGGCTGTTGTCAAGAGAAAAAGAAAAATTTCTCTCAAAAACCTCTTTTTTATAAAAAAATAGCTAGCTTTAGCCAAAAAAATCTAGATACTTATTTACTGCTTTGTCAAATTTTACTTATTTTGTCAATGAAATCAAGGTTTTTATACACACTTGGGCTTATTTGCCCCCAAGTTATCCACACCGAGACAAGTCCTGTGCACGCATTTGCTATAAAATTTGGCATTTTTAACACTTTTTTGTATCACAACCCGACCCCGCTGTGCGGGGTCGGGTTGCTTGACGAAAGATGCTAAAAAGATTAGCTTTAAAGAGAAATTGAACCTTCACATCAAAATGGAGAAACGATCATGTGGAAAGAGCTTATCAAGCGCTATATAATCTATGGCCTGCTAATGATTATCGCTTTGCGTTTTGTGTCTTGGATAAGCCTTAACCAAGACAAACCACACACTATAAATACAGGTCTGTTCTGGCTACAACAATTAGTGCCTTCAGTGTTGTTGCTCACGGCCATTTTGTCGGCTCATATATGTCTCGCTTGGCTTGATGTATTAGACCGTCGCTTAGGTGTGTTGCGGGCATTTGCTCTGGCTATGGGTTTTGGTTTTGGTATTTTTGGACTTCTGGTCTTTGTTCTTGCTTTTTGTAGTTTGTTTAAGTTTTATCTTGGCACAATTATAGCTGTTCCTCTTTTTCTTTTCCTAAAATCAAAAAAGGTCCCGCCCCTACCACAAGCAACTCGTTTTTAGCCACACAATCCACTCCTTGCCGGCGCAGTCCACGCGCCGGTTTTCTTTTTGGCCATATTAAGTGCCCTGTTCCGCCCCCGCAACGCGGGGGCGGATTAGTTGACAGATGTCATGAAAAAGGTTAGTTTTAAAGGGAAATTGAACGTTCAAAAATCTAAACGAACCAAGTGGAGGAAACGACAATGTGGAAAGAGTTTGTAAGGCGCCATATAATTTATGGCTTACCGCTGCTCGTTGCCTACTATTTTTTGTATGCAACGAGTCTTCACCAAAACGAAACACCCACCATCAACAATGTTCTGTTCTGGCTGCGGCAATTAACACCAGTCGTATTTTTACTCACATCCTTTTTTTCAATCAATATATCCGTTGCTTGGTTTGATCTTGTGGACAATGGCGGATCTAATGTATTTTATGGACTACTACCCGTGGTGATTGGTGGGCTCTTTGGCGTTTTTGCACTTGTTGCTTTCCTTTCGGCATTCGGCAGTGTCTTCATGTTTCCTCTTGGCACAATTGTGGCTATTCCTCTTTTTCTTTTCATGAGATCAAAGAAGATTCCACCACTACAACGGCCCATAAGCGCATGACTAGACAACAAACTATTGTCCTTCATCTGCCGACTCACATGGTATGTGGGTCGGTTTTCTTTTTGCTTAAAAACCCCACTTTAGGCGGGGTTAAAATATTCTTTTACTACTTGGCGATCATCATGCGGTATCTGTTGGCCATTTTTACTACAAATAAATTGTTCCGCTCCTTTGCCAGTGATTAAAACCAAATCATTTGTTTGTGCTAGAGACATGGCTTTATGAATCGCTTGCTTACGGTCTAGAATCTTGTACAAGCTCTGATTTAGCTCTTTGCCGGCTTGAATCGCGCCGCTTGAGACATTGTCTATAATCTCTTGTGGATCATCGTCATAGGGGTCCTCATTGGTGACAATTACAATATCCGCAAACTCGCCGGCCATTTGTCCTAAAATTGGCTGACGCGCTTTGTCACGTCCGCCGCCACAAGAACCTAAGACATGAATCAGTTTATTGTAATGTAAATTTTTTAAAGCTTGATAAAGTTGTTTTAAACTGGCTGGCTCTGGCGCATAATCAACCATTATTTGAAAATCTTTTTTGCTGTCTATAAGTTCTTGTCTGCCAGGCACACCTTTTAGGTTTTCCGTTTTTATTTTATCCAGAGAAAATCCTAAGCTGTTTACACAAGTTATAGCTGCTAAAATATTATAGGCATTAAACTTGCCTAAGAAATTAGTTTTAAAGTTTATATTTTGCAAAGCAAAACCTACTAAGCCATTATTTAAATTTAAGTTTTCTATTTTATAATCAGCTGATTTTTCTGTGGCGTAAGTAATAAATTTATCGACTTGATATTTTTTTAATCTTTCAGTTTCAATGTCGTCTGAATTGCTGATGATTATTTTTTCTACTTTTTTATTATTTATTATTTTATGTTTGCTTTGGCTCAAGTGTTTAAATAATTTTTCTTTGGCCGCTCTGTAATTTTCAAAACCACCATGAGCCTCGATGTGTTCTGGGGCTAAATTTGTAAAAACTAATACATCATAATTTATGCCTAAGTGCCTAAACTGTTCAATGCCTTGAGACGATGTTTCGATGATGATATAGGTGCATTTATTTTTGACAGCTTGGCTCAAAAATTTCTGGGTAGCAAAGCGACCGAGCATGGTCATTTTTTTATCATTGACCCACTCAATATCTGCTAGTTTAAAATTCACTGTGGAGCTTAAGGCAACTTTTTCACCTAAATTTTCTAATATTTGGGCAATCAAGTTCACTGTAGTACTTTTGCCGTTGGTGCCGGTCACACCAATTACTATCAATTTATTGCTGGGATAAAAATAAACTAAGGCCGCTAATCTGGCTAATAACCAATGATAGCTTTGTTTTAAAAATCTTGGGCTAATTTTTCTCAAAAAAATAAGCATATTATTTGATTAATCTCAAAATCTTTTTGGCGAATAAATACGCTTTATATTGTGCTGGGTTATAGATAAAAACCTGCGCCGCCGGAGCGTGCCAATCAAGTCCGCCAAAACCTTTTTTAAAACGCGTAAAGCCGTTCCAGTTTGGTTTAGAGTTATCTTCTGCCGCAATACCCCAAAAATCATAAAACTTAAAGCCTTCGCTTTGAGCAAATTTAATAGCTTCCCATTGTAATAAATATGGCGCCATCACTTGACGATATTCATAGTCAGAAGCACCGTGTAAATAAGTCGCTGTGTTTTCCCAAAAAATCATCAGGTTAGCGGCCACAGCCCTACCTTCATGATAAGCCACAAATAATTTGCCGGCTTGGTGCTCTAAAAATGTCTGCCACAATAAAGTATAATAATTATCTGGATGGGTGATGATGTTTTGTCTGTCGGCGGTTTTTTTATTTAAGTTTAAAAATATTTCTAAGTCTTCTGGCTTGTCCAAATTTTTTATTTTTACTTCTTTTTTATTGGCCAACATGATGTTATATCTGGTTTTTTGGTGCATATTGGCCAGCATTTCTTTTGGTTCTTTGTCTAGTGTCAAAAAACTAGTGTCTTGCGGCTGAACGCTGTGGGAATTTTGCACTTGAAAAAAGTTTTTGATTTCCTCACTAGGTTCTAGTTGTAAAAATATTTCTTCTTGAGTTTTGGTTTCTATCTCTAGATCCCTGGTTTTAGAAAAAAACAAAGACAAAAGCTCGTGCTTATTGTCTGCGCTTAAATCATTTTTAAAAACCGGTCCTTTTGGGGCATACAAATAGCTCTTGCCAAAAGGTACTTTGTTTTCATAAAGCAGACAAGATAAAAATAAGTTGTTATTTTCGTCGGTGATATTTATTTGCCAATTTTTTTTCTGTTGTTTATTTAAAAAATCTCTCCATAAGGTGCTCTGTAAAAAACTACCAGAATAAAAATCTTCTGGTTTAAAAAAAGTATTGTTTTTTTCTAGTTTGACTTGAAACATTTTTTATTTTTTAGCCGTTTGTAAAACTTGGCGAATTTTGTCTGACAAATCCCCGCTTAACTCTAGGCCTTTGAGCATGTCTTTGACTTCACGCTCTTTGTAGCCCAAAGAAACTAGGGCTTGTATTAGTTGCTCATCTTGGTTGTCTAATTTTAACAAGATATTAACGTCGCTGCTAATTTTTTCTTTGAGCTCCACCACTAGACGTTCGGCGGTTTTTTTGCCGATGCCTGACACTTGTTGTAAAATGCTAGGGTCACCAGAAACTATGGCTTGTTTTAATTCTCCGATTTTAGCTAAACCCAAAATATTAATAGCCGACTTCGGGCCAACGCCAGAAACAGAAATTAAATTTTTAAACAAGTCCCAGGCCTCAATATCACAAAAACCATAAAGATCAAAAGCGTCTTCTTTGATGGCAGAAAAAATAAAAAATTCCCCTTCTTGGTTTAATTCAAGCTTGTCTAAATCAAATTGACTTAAAAAAACTTGATAACCAATGTCGTTGACTAGCAAAATAACGCTTTTGTTTACTTTTAAAAAAACCCTTCCTTTTAGATAGGCAATCATAAAAACTATTGTTTGATCGGCATGATCAAATAAAGATATTTTTCATTTTGACGATTTTGTAATAGCGCTGGAGTAGCGTTGTTATTTATTTTTAACACCGCTTCGTTGCCACCCAGATTACTCAAGCCATCTAAAAAGTAGCGGTAGTTAAAAATTATATCGTTGGCCTCACCTGTTATTTCCGCTGGCACAGTGATAATGTTTTCTCCTAGTCCAGAAGAGGCGGAGGCAATCACAATTTCGTTGTTGGCGATGCTTAGGCGCACGTCGTTGATGCCTGGCTTACAAAACAAGGCGGCTGATTTGATGGCTGGCACTAGCTGATTCACCGCAAACTTAGCCTCGGTATTAAAGCTTTTGGGGATGATTTGTTGATAGTCTGGATATTTGCCAGAAACCACCCGAGAGATCAGCTCCACGCCATCAAAAACAAACATGATTTGATTTTCGTTAAAATAAATTTTCAAAGCCTGATTATTTTGATCGTTTAAAATCCTTAATAATTCCTGAATGGTTTTTAGGGGCACGATAAGCTCTTTTTCTTGGCCAGAATTAATAACTAACTTTTTTTCAGCCAAACGATAGCTATCGGTGGCGGCCAAGACTAATTCGTTTTTTAAAAAATTAAAAAACACCGCGTTTATTTCTAAACGAGAAGAGTCTAGAGAAGCAGAGAAAACTAATTGGCTCAAAGCAGTTTTAAAATCGTTCATGTTGAGCTCCACTTCGTTTTCTTTTTCTATTTCTGGGATCAAGGGGAAATCTTCTGCTTCCAAACCCTTGATATTTGTTTTTTGATTCTTGCTTTTTATTTTTAAAGTATTTTCTTTGAGCTCTAAATCGATGTTTTCTTTAGGCACCAAAGAAACAAAATCATTAAGCAGCTTCGCGCCTACAGTAAACTCCCCTTCTTCGTCGACTTTGCCACGCACAAAAGCTTTGATACCGATTTCTAAATCGGTGGTGACTAACAATAAACCATTCTTATCAGCTTTTAATAAAACATTATTTAAGATTGGTAAATTATTATTTTTATTAGCTATATGAGAAACTAAACTTAATCCTTTGTTTAGGTTCTCTTGTGTACAAGTGAGCTTCATATACTTAATAGTTATTTTATTATATATAAATAGTAATAGTAATAAGCGCTGGGGAAATGTTGATAAGTTTTAGTTTTATTATTTATTTGCGAGCTTTTATTATTTTTTAGTTATGTTTTTAGAGGTGGACAAAAAGTTGATGAACTTGTGCTTTAGTTGTTTTTATCCACTTTGATATTTATTTTAAAAAATATTTTGGGGACAAATTCGCTTTATCAACTTTATTTTCCACAAGCTATACCTGACTTATTCATAGATTTTTTGTCGCAAAACCGCTACATCATTTTTTGTTTTTTCATCATTATCAACTGCTTGTGAAATTTTTAAACAAGCGTGCATCGCAGTAGTGTGATCGCGACCACCTAAGCTCTGGCCAATACTAGGATAAGAAGATTTAAGTTCTTCGCGCATTAAAAACATCGTGATTTGGCGAGGGACGACCAGCTCTTTTTTACGACTAATACCAATCAAGTCTTCTAGGCTAATGCCATAAAAACTAGCCACTACGCTCAAAAGCTTTTTGATGGTGAGGCCAGCCCTTTTAGGATTAGCTGAAATACCACCCAAAAGTGAGCGCACGCTATCCAAAGACGGTTTGGTGCTATTTAGCTGGTGAAAGGCAATAATTCTGTTTAAAGCACCTTCTAGCTCCCTGATGTTTTCTTGGATATTTTGCGCAACAAAACTAATAATGTCTTTATCAAGAAAATAGCCTTTTTCTTGGCACTTTATCTCCAAAATCGCCATTCTGGTCTCTAAATCAGGAAAAGAAATATCAGCGATCATCCCCCACTCAAAACGAGAAGTAAGGCGACTCTCTATACCAAGAATAGCTTTTGGCGGTCGATCAGAGGAGATCACTATTTGTTTACCGTTTTGGTGTAAAGCATTAAAAGTATGAAAAAACTCTTCCTGCGTCTGTTCTTTAGAAGAGATAAATTGGATATCATCGATTAACAAAACATCAACATCGCGGTAATTTTGCTTAAATTGCTCGGTTTTACCGTTTTTAATCGCATAAATAAAGTCATTAGTGAACTTTTCGCTATTAATATAGAGGATTTTTTTATTTGGGTCTTGAGCTAAAATATAATTCCCCACCGCCTGGACCAAGTGGGTCTTACCTAAACCCACTCCTCCATAGATAAACAAAGGATTATAAAGTTCACCAGGCTTTTTGGCAGCTGCTTGAGCAGCTGCTTGGGCTAGTTCATTACCAGGGCCAACTACAAAGGTTTGAAAGGTATACTTGGGGTTTAAACCGAACTTATTTTGTGGCCTAGCCTCTTCTCGGTTATACACAGTTTTAGTGGGTTTTTCTGCTGGTTCTGATACATTTTTGCTAATATTAGCCATACTTTGGCTTGTGTATACCTTGTAGATAACTTGTAGATTTTGTTTAGAAAAGGCATCTCCCAGGGCTTTTACAATGTGTTCGTGGTATTTTTTTTCTAGCCAGACCTTAGTAAAAGCATTTGGTGTAGCAATAATTATATTTTGCTCATCAGCCTCTAAAATAAAAGTGTTTTTAAACCAAGTGGTAAAATTAGCGCGGCTAATCAAGAGTTCTAGATAACCCAAAGCGTTCTGCCACTCTTTTTCGTAATTAGCCATAGTTTTACAAGCCATTATTGATTGTTTATACTATATCACAAATAAAAATTTACCGAAATATCCCCAAGCGTTTATAAGTTGTTGATAAGCTGTGTTTACCCGTGTAAAATGTTTTGTCTTGCCAAAAAACATAAAATATGTTATCTTTGCTAAACTATTAGTCTAATATATAAATATTTATGGCAACCAAAAGAACATACCAACCAAAAACCAGAAAAAGAGCCAAAACACACGGCTTTCGTGCCAGAATGTCTACTAAAACCGGACGCAAGGTTTTAGCTAAAAGACGCACCAAGGGCAGAGCAAAATTGACGGTTTAATTAATTTTTCCTTATTTTATGTTGCCAAAATTACATCGGCTACATCAAGATCAAGAAATAAAAAGTTTGACTAGAGCTGGTCAGACCTTTTTTTTGCCACAATTTATTTTTAAATATCAAAAAAATCAAGAGAAAATTAGTAAATTTGCTTTCGTGGTTTCTACCAAAGTTGATAAACGAGCCGTGGCTAGAAATTTATTAAAAAGGCGCATGCGAGCAGTTGTCAAAGACTTGTTACCAAATTTGGCCACTGGCTTTTCTGTGCTAATCATAGCCAAAAAACAAGCTCTAGAGCTAGATTTTCAGGCCATAACTAAACAATTTATTTTTGCTTTTACCAAAAGCAAACTCTATGTCAATAGACCCAAATAACATTTATTGGTATTTAGAAAAACCTTTAAAAATTTTATTTTTAAAGGCGATTCGTATTTATCAGGCCACTTTATCACCTGACTCTGGCTGGCTAAAAGGCAAGTATCCGGCTGGCTACTGCAAATTTGCGCCACATTGTTCAGAATATACTTATCAAGCCGTAGAAAAATATGGTCTCATCAGCGGCGGCTTTAAAGGCTTGAGAAGAATTTTACGTTGTCACCCTTGGTCAAAAGGTGGAGCTGACCCTTTATTATAAACCAGAAATAAGCTATAATCTTTACACGATAATCATTAAATACACATATGGGATTTTTTTTCGCAGTTTTTTATCAGCCAATCTTTAATTTACTAGTATTTTTGTATAATACCGTTGCTTTGCGTGACATGGGTTTGGCGATCATTGGTTTGACTTTGATTGTGCGCCTTATCCTCTACCCTTTGTCTAAACAGTCTATCAAGTCGCAAAAGTCTTTGCAAAGCATCCAGCCAGAAATAGAGGCTATCAAAGAGAAATATCAAGACGACAAAGAAAAAATGGGGCCAGAGCTCATGGCTTTATATAAAGAGAAAAAAATTAATCCTTTTGGCTCTTGTTTGCCGCTTTTAGTCCAGTTGCCATTTTTTATTGCTATTTATCAGGTATTTTTTAATGAATTAAAAACCGGAGCAGTGTTTAATCCGTCTGGACTTTATCCTTTTATCCAAAACCCAGAAACCTTGAATACTATTGCCTTTGGTTTTTTTGACTTAACGCAAAAAAGTTTAGTTTTGGCGATTTTAGCAGGTGCAGCGCAATTTTGGCAAAGCAAAATGATGATGACTAAGTCCAGCGGCACCGCTGGTGCTATCACCAATCAAATGATGTATATGATGCCGATTATCACTATTGTGATCGGCGCTACTTTCCCAGCTGGCTTAACATTTTATTGGTTATTAACAACCTTGTTCTCCATTGCTCAACAATATTTAGTAGTTGGCTTTAAGAAAAAGAAGCCAGCCATAGAAGTGATAGATAGAAAAAATTAAACAAGCATAGTCAAAGTAATTTAAAAACCCCGCCGTTAGGCGGGGTTTTTCTAAAAGTTTTATTCAAATTGTCGGTCAGAGCCAACAATTATTTTTAGTTTAGCGGGAGCAACGGATATTTCGGCGGGGGTTTTCATGATTATTTCTTCGTCAGTAATGATAGCCACCTGTTCCTCGGTATTACTAGTGATTTTTATTTTTTTAAAAGGCAGAATTGTTTCCGGAATAGGCTTTTTACCAAACAAGGTAGATTTCATCGGTGTAATCACCGCTTCTAATAGTCCATCGTCTGGTTTTGAAGCTACATTTGAGCCAGGATCAGCCAAATTATAAAAAACAATGCGGTTTTGCGCGGTGGTTGGTTGGATTTTAAACTGATCATATTCAATCAAAATATCGCCGTTGATGATTTGAGCATTGCTAATAAAGTAATGGTTATTGATTTTGCCTAAATCAATTTTTTTAATAATCCGAGAAGCTAAAACATCACAGGCTAATACTCCGGGCGCTATACCTAAGACTTTAGCGATGTTGCTATCATTTTCTACTGGAATCAAAGCCAAGGTGACATCTAAATTAGCCACAATGTTTATGACTTTAGTAAAACTTTGACTATTACCAATCACTACAACAGTTTGCACACCTTCACGCACGCCGTCTAAAATCAGCTCTTTCATGTTTTTTAGGACGGACAGTTTGGCCACTTTGCCTTTGATGCCTAGGTCAGTAATGCGCTTTTCTATTTTTGTTAAGAGATCAGTATATTTTTTGTGATTCAAAAAAGAATCATAAATATAAAGATACATAGCCTCCTTTTAATTATTGGTTTTGTTCTTCTTCACTGTTTACTTCTTCTACTGGGACTTCTTTTGCCTCTTCTTTGATGTCTCGAGTAGGCATGTTTAGCTTACCTTGGACTAAAGCACCGCTTTCAATAGAAATGACTTGAGCTTTGATATCACCTAAAATAACGGCGGTGGCAGTAATTTCGATCTTACCTTTGACACTGATATTGCCCTTTACTTTGCCGGAGACAAAGGCATTATTAGCCCTTACTTCAGCTTCGACAATAGCGTTTTGGCCAATTTTTAGGTTGTTTTTGGTCTGTAGATTACCAATCAGCATTCCCTCGATCACCAAATCACCCTCGCCCTTAAAGTCACCCTCCACCCTAACCGATGGGCCGATAATGGTTTCTATTTTGCCAGCATGCGTAACGTCTTGATTTTTATTAAACATATTTTTAGGGTTAGTTATAAGCCAATTCATCTTAAGCCAAGTTCAGGAAAAAGTCAAAAGCTATAAGTGGACTTTTTTGCTAAATTATATTAAGCTACTGGTATTAAATTATTCCCGCCAAAGGCGGAGTAAACAAAAATATGATGGACGACAAAAATTTAAAACAAGAAATGAAAAAAGTTTTTTGGGTATGCGTGACGATTTTATTATTCTTTGCAGCCGTATATTATGCTGATAAATTTTGGCATATTTTGAGTAAAATTTAAGCCTAATTTTTTACGTTTTACGACACAAGTTTATAGCTAGTTTTAGCTAAAAAAATTTTAAAATAGGCAAAATTACCGGGGGCCATTTTTAGGCTTTTTCGTCCCCTCTTTGTCCCCATAGTTTAATGGATAGAACAAAGCTCTCCTAAGGCTTAAATCCATGTTCGACTCATGGTGGGGACACCATTCGACCTGCTCATGGTCTGCGACCAAAATTTTTATGATACTTGTATATATAATTTTTTTATTATTTTTTTCAGCTTGGTTTTCTGGTATGGAAATCGCGCTATTTTCTTTGTCCTCTAGCCAGCTTAAGGTCATGGTTTTAGCTAAAAAAAGGAATAGCCATGTTTTACAAAAAATACTACAAAATAAAACTAAATTATTAGCCACCATGTCATTAGGTAATAATTTAGTCAATATTGGCGCCGCCTCCTTGGCTACAGTTTGGGCGCTTGAAAAATTTGGTTCAGCTGGCGCTGGTATTGCCACTGGCGTGATGACGCTCTTAATTTTGATTTTTGGTGAAATGTACCCCAAAACCTGGTTTCACTTAAATTCAAAGAAGGCAGCCTTGTTTTTTGCTCCTTGGGTTTATTTTTTAGAGATTCTGTTTTTCCCCTTAGTTTTTTGTTTAGAAGCTTTATTAAAAGTATTGACTAAAAATAAAAAACAAAATGAAGTCTCTGAAGCAGAGTTTTTAGCTTTTAGCCGTTTGGCGGCTGAAAAAGGCGTAATAGATTTTAGCGAACATCAAATGATCACCAATGTCTTGGCTTTTAACGATAAGGAAGCCAAAGACGTGCTAACGCCTTTTTATAAAGCAGAGGCGGTGAGCGATGACGCGGCTATTGATCAAGTAGCCTACTTTATGGCTAAGACCGGTTTAAGTCGTTATCCAGTGTATCATAATGACAGGGACAACATTATAGGCTACATTCACGTGATGGACGTGATGTTAAAACTAAACAGTAAAAATAGAGAAGATTCTCTGGCTGATTTAGTAAAGCCGATTTTAATAGTCGAGGAGAAGACAAAGATTAATAAAATTTTTGCTAAAATGCAGAAACAGAAATGTCACATTGCTCTGGTCAAAAAGAGTAGCACCAAACAAATTAAGGGCTTACTTACCATGGAGGACTTGTTAGAAGAGTTAGTTGGTGAAGAAATAGAGGATGAGAAAATCCGATTTACCGCGTGATTATTTCATTGATTTTTTAGCTAATACTAGAGAAAAAGAGTTTAAAATTTAGGCTCTTTTTTGTTTTTTTGGCTAAATTTAGCCAATATAATGGAATACAAAACCCCGCCTTCGGCGGGGTTTTGGTTTAGATAAGGTGCGACAAGCTTTTTAGGCACAAAGAAAGCCGGCACGTGGAATGTGCCGGTTTGTTTGATCCGTCTTGTAGACAGTGATCTTACATAGTGAAGATAAAGAGCAGTATCCATTCGGTGATGCAACATGCTAATAACCAAAGGCCTGGATTTGTTTTTTCTTTGATTATTTTTTTCATCAGCCAGTAATTCCCCCAGAAAACAAGCAGAAAGCAAATAATCGTCAGAATGACTGTTGACGGCACCACCACAAACATGTACCATAGTTTGCTTAAGCCATGAACACTGTTCATGGTGTAGCTGTAGTGGTCATAACCATCTTGGAATCGATGCGTCTCCCAGAGATTTGTGTAGAAGATTAGGATCCAGCCGAGCGGAACCAGGACAAAGGCCAAAATTCCGCTGATGAAACGCTGTCCCTTTGGTGTGAAGAATGGTGTTTTTGTCGTGGCCATTTATCTGCCCTTTCTGCTTTGTCTTTTTCACTTGTTCAGGTTCAAATCATAGAAGTATAGCATGTTTTATATACTTTGTCAATGTAATTAGCCCACTTGACTTACTTTTTTAATATATGCTATAATACCCCTATAGGGTATAAAATTATGCTAAACAAATGTGAACCACAAAAAATATTAGCCCATCTTCATCGCATCGAGGGTCAGGTCAAGGCTATTAGTACTATGTATGAAGAAAAACGAGCCATTGAAGACATTGTGCCCCAAGTGCTGGCTGCCAGAGCTTCTTTGGGTGCGGTGACCAAGATGTTGATCAACGACAAAGTGCACGGCTGTTTTGATGGTAAGCAGCTTAGTAGTAAAAAAGATTTAGAAAAGTTAGTCGATATTTTATTCGACGTAAATTAAATAATTAAACAACAAACAATTTTATGGCACATGAAATTAATGATCAAAACTTTGCCGAAGAAATAAAAAAATTTCCCGGCGTCGCTTTAGTAGATTTTTGGGCACCATGGTGTGGACCATGCAAAATGCAAGGGCCAATCATTGATGAATTGACTACAGATTTTGCTAACGAAACAAAAGTAAAAATCAGCAAAATGAATGTAGATGAAAATCAAGTTATTCCCCAAGAGTTTTCTATCATGAGTATTCCGAGTTTAAAAATTTTTAAAAATGGCCAAGTGGTTGAAGAAATGGTGGGCATGCAAAGTAAAGATAATTTAACGACTTTAATCAAAAAACATTTAGCCTAAAAGATATGTCCGAAAATATTTATGAAGTAATCATTATCGGTGCTGGACCAGCCGGACTAACAGCGGCTATTTATACTACTCGTCGGGCACTCAAGACTTTAGTGATATCAAAAGACTTGGGTGGTCAAGCAGCGCTGACAAATAATATCGAAAACTACCCAGGCTTTAATAGAGTCACTGGCCAAGATTTGATGCAAAAGTTTTATGAGCAGGCGATGTTAACAGGAGCGGAATTTGATTTTACTGAAGTAGAAACCTTAAGCAAAACAGGGGATTTGTTTACACTAAAAACCGCTAAAAATCAAAGCTTTCAAGCTAAGGCAATAATTTTAGCCTTTGGTTTGACGCCACGCAACTTAAATGTGCCAGGCGAAAAAGAGTTTGGTGGTAAAGGTGTAGCCTACTGTGCGACCTGTGACGGACCTTTATATAAAGCCAAAACTGTCGCCGTGATTGGTGGTGGAAACTCGGCACTAGACGCCGCAGAATTTTTGAGTAAAATTGCCGCTAAAGTTTATTTATTAAATCGGAAAGATGTTTTTAGGGGTGAAGAAATTTTATTAAAAAAAGTACAAGCAAGCGCTAATATAGAATTAATTTACAATGCAGAAAGCAAAGAAGTAATAGGGGACACTAAAGTAAATAAATTAGTTTATACTCAAGCCAACACAGATAAAGAAATAGCTGTGGAAGGAATTTTTGTCGAAATAGGACACTTAGCCAAAACTGATTGGGTGGCAAATTTGGTTGAGCTCAATGAACGTAAAGAAATAAAAATTTCTCTTGATTGTGAAACTAAAACACCAGGACTTTTTGCTGCTGGTGATATCACCGACATTAGTTACAAGCAAGCCGTGATCTCGGCTGGTGAAGGCTCAAAAGCCGCCTTGCAAGCTTATAAATTTTTACAAGGTTCGGAAAATATTGTCTTACCAGATTGGAGCCCAAAGAAGTAACAAGTTTAAGAAGTTATAAAGTTAACAAGTAAATAAAAAATATGAATGTATATGACAATGCCTTAAGACAGCTAGAGACCGCCGCTAAAGTCATGGATTTACATCCAGATACTTTGCTTAAGCTAAGCTCACCAGAAAGAGTGGTGATGGCCAGTCTACCAGTCAAAATGGACGATGGTAGTTTAAGAATGTTTCAGGCCTACCGCGTGCAATATAACAGTGCTCGTGGACCATACAAAGGTGGTATTCGTTTTCACCCACAAGTAAGTTTAGACGAAGTAAAGGCTTTGAGTTTTTGGATGGCGATCAAATGCGCCACTGTCGATATCCCAATGGGCGGCGGCAAGGGCGGCGTGATTTTGGACCCCAAAGCTTTGAGTGAAAACGAGATTGAAAGATTGTCTCGGGCTTGGATTCGCGCTTTTCGTCCGGTCATTGGTCCAGAAAAAGATATTCCCGCACCAGATGTCTATACTACACCACAAATCATGGCTTGGATGGCTGATGAGTTCTCTAAGCTAGAAGGTAAGCCGAGTTTAGGTGTGGTGACTGGTAAGCCAGTTGAATTCGGCGGTTCACTAGGTCGCGGTACTTCGACCGCGCAAGGTGGCTTTTATGTTTTGCAGGCAGCTTGTCAGCAATTAGGCTTAGCTAGTAGCGGCTTAAAAATGGCCGTGCAAGGTTTTGGTAACGCTGGTGCCACCATGGCAAGTTTATTATTTGCGGCTGGCCATAAAGTAGTAGCGGTGGCTGATTCACAAAGCATTGTTTTTAATGAAGCTGGTTTAAATATTCCCGAGCTTGCTATTTATAAAGAAAAAAATAGAAGTGTGAAAAATTTCCCTGGCACTAAAGAAATTTCTTTTAGCGAATTTTTTGCTCTAGACTTAGACGTGCTAGTTCCAGCCGCTTTAGAAAATCAAATTACGGCTGACAACGCTGACAGTATCAAAGCGAAAATTTTATTAGAGCTAGCCAATGGCCCAACTACGCCAGAGGCTGATGACATTTTATTTAAAAATAAAGTTGTTTTAATTCCTGATGTGTTGGCTAACGCTGGTGGCGTGACAGTTTCTTATTTTGAATGGGTTCAAAATTTGAGTAATTATTATTGGAGTGCTGAAGAAGTAGATCAGAAATTACGAGACAAAATGATTCCTGCCTGGGAAGCTGTTTGGGACGCAGGACAAAAGTATAGTGTGAATTTACGCACCGCAGCTTTTGTCACTGCTTTAGCTAGAATCGACTTAGCCTCTAGAGCAAGAAATTAACCCCTCGACTTCCTGCCTGCCGGCAGGCAGGCGCTCGGGGTAAACCGAATGCTTCCCGAAGAGCATAAAAACTTTACATAAATACCCCGCGTCGCGGGGTATTTATGTTATAATGTTTATATGAATGATAATTATATTATTGGTATTGACGAAGTTGGTCGTGGCTGTTTGGCAGGGCCGATTGTTGCGGTGGCTGTACTATTAAAAAGCACGCCAGAAGAAAATGAATTATTAACAGAAGTAAAAGATTCAAAAAAATTGTCAGCCAAGAAGCGCGAAGAAATTTTTGTTAATTTACAAGACAAATTTATTTGGGCGCAAGCTGAAATAGATAATCAAGAAATAGATAAAATTGGTATTCAGCTGGCTAATTGTTTAGTGGTAAATCAGGCTTTAGAAAATTTATTAAAAAAAATAAATAATTTCTCCGGTAGAGTAGTAGCTGACCATGTCGGCGGCTTTAATAATTATGTAGATAATACCTTGCCTACCGGCAGGCAGGAAAAGATAGAATTTTTTACCAAAGGCGAAACAAAGTTTTTAAGCATTGCTCTCGCTAGTATTTTAGCTAAAGTTTATCGTGATCGTCTGATGACCAGACAAGAGGATGTTTATCCAGAATATAATTTCGCTAAACATAAAGGCTATGGTAGTGTTGAGCATATTAAAGCGATTTTAAAACATGGTACCTCGTCACTACATCGTCAAAGTTTTTTAAAAAATATTTTCTCGCCTCGCTACAAAGCAGGGAAATAAAAATCCACCCACTCCTCATTCAACCTGTGAAGGTCAAACTTGGAGTGAGTGGAAGGGAGGACTAGGCAACGTGCTGTTGTCTGTGCTCTGGCCACAAGTTGTTGAGGTGAAATTCGAGTTCGCCAGGGATCAGCTGATTCCGGAACTTGGTTTCCAATTCGAACTTGATGGCGGAGCGATTCCACGGAGCTTCCTGGCGGCCGTTCTCAATGGCTCTGAACAACTCTGTGGGTGTGGGACTGACACGGAAGAATGTCCGGCGAAAAGCGGTGAGCTCACGTGGATCGTCAGGCGTGATGGTCAGCTGTGACACCAGGAAATTCCAGAGACCCAGTCGGTGCATGACCACCTTGACAGCGGTTCTGCCGTTCCAGTAGTCTTGTGCCAAGTTACCAAACTCTTCTTCTTCAAATGGCCAGACGGAAATGAAGAGGCCGATCGGTTCGGGGTTGAGCATGTGCTTGACCTGCTCCCACGCCTCGCGTCGACTGATCTGGTTGGCATCATAGAGGTCGATGGCAGTCTGGCAGAAGATTTGTTCGGGAGCCAAGACAGCTCCTTCGTTTGTCTGGTGCCCGTTAGGCTGTGCCCAAAGGAGACCCCGCTCTTCCGTGAGCACCTTCATCCAGTGGTGACCCTCTCCCTCGATGAGATCGAGGTCAGGATCGTGATAAAGGGTGCGCACGGCGAAACCGTAACTGACGTGGCTGTTGCACAGGTCCACGATCTTCTGCGTGATCAGGCGGATCGGAGAACCGCAGTTCTCCAGCGAGAAAAAGAGATTGCGGAGTCGTCGCAGTTGTTCGTGGTCTTCTTTGTTGGTGGCATGATTTTCCACCAACAGATGCCAGGCAGCATTGCGCCAGGGATTTCCCTTGCCGGCTTGTTTGTAGGCCTTGGTAACGCAGGAAGAGGCTTCTTTCTTGGTGGGCAGAACAAAATTCGTGCTCATGATAGTCTCCCAAAAATTGAAAAAATGTAAGGAACGAGTCTTTTAGCTAGCTCGACGCTAGTTAAGAAGATTTTGTAGTATAGCATACAAGTATATTTTTGTCAATAGTTTGAGATTTGACCAAGTTTTAAAACAGGGTTAGGATTAATTTAATAAGAGGCTCTTAAAATCGGAGGGAAAAATGAGCTGGTACAGCTTACTTGTCTGGTGCCAAGAGCATTACATTGTGTCCGGAATCTTTATCTGGACCATTGCTTGGCTCTTGTCAGTGAAGGTTTACCCCTGGTCTTACCACGTCATCTCCAGAAGGGAGAGGGTGGTTCATGCTCTGCGTTTCGTTAGCGCTTACGTTTTGTTGGCCTTGCCCCCTCTTTGTTTCCTGGTTTGGCCGGCGATCCGTTGGCTCATCAGCTGTTTTTTTAACCCCACCTTTTTAGAGGAAAAAAGGTGGGTGTTTTGTTTTGGCTAAAACTAGCTAAATTATAGCCACTTGACAGTTTTATTAGGTTTGCTATGATGAGGCTATAAGTTATGCCGTCTTATAAATGAGCGACGGCTTATAGAAAAGCCGTCATCCCGCGAGACGGGATTTCCTAGAAGTCAACAAAATAAAAATAAAATTATGCTAAATAAACTATTTTTATTTACCTATGTTTGGGCGAATATTAGCCAACAATCTATTTTCATCAGAAATTGCCAAGGACAACGTTCATTTTTATGCTCTAAAAAACCGACCAATAAGTTTATATAATAGAAAAACCAGCCATAAAGGCTGGTTTTTCTTGAAGAAAAGCGATTTTGAGGGCAAGACATTTCTTTTGACAGAATTGCTTAGCCTTCATAAACAATATAGACAATTCTTGGCGTTTTGTCAAGGTTGCTTGAAGAAAATTAATTATTAAAGATAGAAAGGAAAAGCGATTATGGATTTAAACAAAGTAAATTTGCTTGGGAATTTGACCCAAGATCCGACTTTAAAAAACCTGCCATCTGGTCAGGCAGTCAGTGCTTTTAATTTAGCTACCAACTATGTTTGGTACGATGCTAAATCAAAAGAGAAAAAAACCAGAGCTGATTTTCACAAAGTAGTGGCTTGGGGCCACTTGGCCGACATCATTGCTACTTATTTGAAAAAAGGCTCAAAGATTTACCTCGAAGGTCGTTTACAAAATAGAAATTGGGACGACAAAGAAGGCAAAAAACATTATGCCACGGAAATTATCGCCACTGACCTAATCATGCTCGGCGGTAGTAAAAAAGACAGCCTAGGAGATGAGACCGCTAAAGAAGACATTGAAGTCGAAGAGATTCAAATGGAAAACAACTAGTTGTTTTAAGGAGAATTCCAAAGTTTTTCGGCCTGTTAAACTCTGGAATTTTCTTAAGAGAATTAATTTGCTTAATTTTAAAATCAGCGATAATATTTAAGCATTAATTATTTAGTAAATAAAAATGTCACACGCTAATTTCAATGTCTCACTTAAGCTAATTTTAGTAAATAGTAAAAAACAAATTCTTGGTTTGAAAGTTCCCACTACTTCTTACTTTGCTGGTTTTTATGATTTGCCTGGTGGCAGAATTAATGTCAATGAATTACATTATGATTTTGTTAAAACTTTAAAAAGAGAAATCAAAGAAGAAATTGGTAATTTGAAAATAAAGATAACAGAGATGCCAATTACAGCGGTAAAATATATTGTGCCTAGCAAAGTTAGACCAAATAAAAAAGATTTACCAGTGATGTATACATTTTTTGTGGCTAGATATATTTCAGGTAAGATAAAATTAAGTTGGGAGCACGACGGCTATGAATGGCTAGAGGTAAATAAGAAAAATGTAGATAAATACTTTTTTAAAAATTATTTAGCCGGTGTAAAACAGTATTTGAACTTACATAATTAATATTAAAATAAAAGCTTATGAAGAAAGCGATTTTGTTAAGCATTTTATGCTTAGTAGTTTTTGGTGGCGCAAATAAACTAGAGGCCAGTAATAATGATTTGGTGATTTCGGAAATCATGTATGATTTAGACGGAGCGGATGCTGGCCATGAGTGGATAGAAGTCTATAATGCTGGCCAAGAAAATGTAGAAGTTTTAACAGGCGCGGGGAATAGCACTTGGCGTTTTTTTGATGGTACAAATCATACGTTAAATTTAGCAAGTGGTGAAAATAATATTATTTTGCCACAAGAATATTTTGTTATCGCCGCTGACGCTAATCAATTTTTAACTGATCACCCAAGTTTTAGCGCCAAAGTTTTTGACACAGTCATGAGTTTATCAAATTCTAGTTCAACTTTGGCCTTGAGTTTTGACGCTGGACAAACACAAAGTATTTTAGCTACTTATGACTCGACTTGGGGTGGGGCTGGTTCAGGGTTTAGCTTAGAAAAAATAAGTTTAAACCAAGATACAAGTTTTAATAATTGGCAAGAGTCGAGTGTCGCTGGTGGCACACCAGGGCAAGCAAATAGCGATGGTCAAGTTGGCGAGGAAACTTTAGTGCCTAGTGCGGTTGCTAATTGTCCAAGTAATTTGTTAATAAACGTTGAAGGTAGTTTTGACGCTTCCGGCTCTAGTGATCCGCAAAATTTAGAATTAAGTTATCATTGGGATTTTGCTGACGGCACAAGCTCTGAACAAATTCAGGCTACACATGCTTTTAGTGAAGTAGGTGATTATCAGGTGAGCCTGAATGTCTCTAATGGAGAATTAAATAGTACAGCTAATTGTTTAGTGACAGTTTCAGCTCAAGCACAAGAGGAGCCAGAAGAAGATGAAAACTCCGGTGGCGGAGGCGGAACGCCTCCGCCACCTAATAACTGGCAGGATGTTTTGATCTCTGAAATTTTACCAAATCCCAAAGGCGCAGATAGCCACGAATGGATCGAGCTTTATAATAGTGGTAATGAGACAATTGACTTAGCTGGTTTTAAACTACAGGATAATTCGGCTAGAGTTTTTAGTATTTCAGATGATTTGAATTTAAATATTCAAGCTAAAAAATATTTAGTGCTAGACAAAAGTGTGACTGGTATTGCTCTGAATAATACTGGTGGTGACAGCGTGAAGCTTTATGATCCGCAAGAAAATTTATTACAAAAAATAGAATATAAAGACCCGGCCTTAGAAGATAAAGCTTATGCGCGTAAAAATAATGAATTTGTTTGGACCAGTGTTTTGACACCAAATGCCGCTAATATTTTTGTTGATAATTTAGCACCAGTGGCAAAAATTATTTTAAAATCAAAAGACTTAATGGCTGGTGAAAAAATTATTTTATCAGCTGAAGAGTCTAGTGATCCAGAAGAGGGTGAGTTGAAATATCTCTGGGATTTTGGCGATGAAACTCAAGGTGATGAAAGTATGGAAAATCATATTTTTGCTAGTGCGGGAAAATATTTAGTGAAATTAAAAGTAATTGATAGTGAAAAATTATTCAGTGAAGCAAGCTTGCTTTTAGAAATAGCGGATAAAGATTTAGCTAAACTAAACATAGAATTACCAGCCATCAATTTTGGCTTAAATGATTTGTTAATTTCCGAAATTATGCCCAATCCGAAAGGTTCTGACGATAACGAGTGGCTAGAGCTTTATAATAATTCTGATCAAGCGATCGATCTGTTTGCCTGGAGCTTAGATGATGCTGATGGTGGCAGTAAGCCCTTTATATTTGCTTCCAGCACTATTATTTCGCCCGGAGAGTTTAAGGTTTTTACGCGTCAGGAAACTGGCTTAACTTTAAACAATAATACTGATAGCGTCAGGCTTTTGATGCCAACTAAAGATTTGTGGCAAGAAATAAAATATGAAAATATTCCCGAAGCTCAAAGCTATGCTTATGATGTAGTAAATCAAGAATGGTCCGTAAATAAAAATGCTACACCCAATGCTAGTAATCAAAGTTTAGTGTTAGGAGAAAAAATTTATACACCTAGTATTTTAAATGAAGCAGCCAAAAATTCAGATCTAATTTTACAAGGTGTAGCTATTCATGATGCAAATCAAGACTCTAATATTTTATACTTAGCTGATTTTGATGGTGAAAAAATTAATTATGAGCAAGTGACAGAAGTTTATTTAAAAGATAAGAAATGGCCAGAAATTAAAAGAGGAGATTTGCTAAATTTAATGGGTGTTTTAACTAAAGCTGAAACTCCGGCACGGGTAAAAATTGCTCAAGCCGATGATTTGAGCGTAATGAGTAAAATAGAAAATTATGGCGAGCAAGAAATTACCGAAGTAATTGATTTAGAAAATGATCGAGTAAATTCTTGGCAAAAAATACAAGGCATCGTCGTCAAAAAAAGTGGCAAGAATATTTATCTAGCGGAAAATAAAGACGCCGAAAGTCTTGTTAGGGTTTATTTAAATTTTGATCCAAAAAATTTGGATTTAAAAAAAGGACAAGAAATCATAGCGGCTGGTTTTTTGACGGAAGTGCAAGGTAAATTAAAATTAAATATTTTAGCGCCCAGCGACTTGGCTGTCGGCCAAGTAGTTGCCAGTGAAAAAGCAAAAGAGGACAATGCTACTAGTTCGGCTTTTTCTTTGATGACACCCGAGCGCAAAGCTAAAGCCCAAAAAATCGTCACTTATTTATTATTAAGTTTAATTATTTTATACGGAGGATATTTAGTAGCTAAAAAGTTTAAAATAATTAAATAAAATAAAAACCCCAGCGATCGGGGGTATATATTTAGGTAAATTTAAAATTTGCATGGTGGGCATAAGAGGACTCGAACCTCTGACCTCTACAATGTCAATGTAGCGCTCTAACCAGCTGAGCTATATGCCCTTAAATTGTGGTACCGGAGAAGGGACTCGAACCCCCACGCCCGAAAGCACTTGGTCCTAAGCCAAGCGTGTCTACCAATTTCACCACTCCGGCACAAATTAAACAAAAACCTCTATCTACTATTTATAGGCTAAATAGCCAAACTAGTCAATAAAATTAAAGCATTTGGCTAACTAAGGTAAAAATGCCTAAGCTTTTTAATAAGAAAAATGCCCCTAAAGCAAATAAAACCCAGTTCCAAGGGATATTAGCGGCCGCTGAAACCGGCAATTCTTTGATTAATCCGTCCCAAAAATCTGTCATTTTATTTTCTTATTACAAAAAGCGGCTTCAGTATACTATTTTTAAAGCTAATTAGCAAGAAGGCCAAAATAGCTATTTTTAGCTTAAAAAACATAAAACCTTGACAATTTATTGATTATGTGCTATTATATTATATTACGTTCTTCGACACTTCAACCGCTCCAAATGCTTTTGGGGCACCATGTTCACAAGGAGGATCCCGTGACCACTTCCATCAAGACCGCCGATGATTTGGGCATTGAGCCCATTTCCCACATCAACACCGAGTCCAACCTCAAGCTGCACATGTGGCAGCTGATCAGCACCTTCCTGAATGGCCTCATCTTCTTCTTCGCGATTCGGGCGCTCGACTTCTTCACGAACGCGCCGGAGAAGTTCAGGGACATGGTGCTGCTCTTCGGTGTTCTGGCTTCAGCCTTGCTGATGATGGCCTTCTTCTGGTTCACCAAGACGAAGTCTGCCAAACTGGCCCTCATGAACACACTGTTCTGTTTGTTCTGTTCTGGCGCCATTGTCATGGCCAGCGAATCGCAGACCGTGCCAGTCGCCTGGTTCTTCCTGATCCCCATCCTCATGGTGCTCTGGGGCATCATGAAGGAAGGTGAGCGCTATTGGGGCGACAGAGACTTTCGTGTGGCGTCTTCAAGCCTCTTGCATTGGTTCGTGACCATGCTGTCCATCAGCCTGATCATGCACAACTTCTGAGCGCTAGCCCCTTGAGTCTGACTTCGGTCGGGCTCGGGGGCTTTTATTTTCTTTACTTTTTAGCTGTAAACTTTTATAATATAGTTATTAAAACATCCGGCATCCGCCGGATTAAACAAAAATTTATTAATTTATGTTCAATTTCAAAAAGAAAAATAAAAATGATTATGCTGAACTAGAAGTCAGGAATTTAAACGAAGAAGCCCTTCGACAAGCTCAGGGTGACGAAGAGGACGATGATTTAGAAGAAGATGCCACCGCAGAGCGGGGTCCCGCCAAAGGCGGGAAAGAAGCTGATGATGACGTTGTTGATGACGAGGAAGAGGATGAAGAAGAAGGGGCAGAAGATGTTTGGGAGGAAATGAGTGAAGAGATAGAAGAAGAGGGTCAATTAGCTGTTGATGTCTATCAAGATAAAAAAAATATTATCATCAAATCAACTATTGCCGGCGTAGAACCAGATGACATCGATATTTCGATAGATAATGACATGATCACTATCCGCGGTAGGCGAGAAAAACAACGCGATGTAGCAGAAGATGATTATTTTTACCAAGAGTGTTATTGGGGTGGATTTTCTCGCTCGATTATTTTACCGGTGGAAGTAGACGCCGAAGGTATTGAGGCTAGTATGCGCAATGGAGTCTTGACTATTACCTTACCAAAAATGCACACTAAAGATATTAATATCAAAGTCAAAGACGAGAATTAAAAATAATTTATGTTGGTTAATAATTTAGGATTAGCTTGGCAAAAAACAGAAGCTGATAAAATATTTTTTCTTGACGCTAATAATCAAGAAATAGTTTTACCAAAAAATATTTTTAGTACTGAATTTGATCAAAGTGCTAAAGTTTTTTTAAGTATTGATACACAAACATTAGTAGCTAGTGAAGAAAATAAAAAAGACGTTTTAAATGAATTGTTAAAGCAGGACTAAGATGCTAGAGACCTGGAAAATTTGGTGGCAAAACCTATGGTTTAAATGGTCGCTGATAATAGCGGCTATTTTGCTTGTTTTAGTAGGTTTAGCATATGTTGCTAATTGGGGAATCAATGCTAATTTGTCAGATAAAATTTTGAAAGGTGTCAGTCTAGGTTCTAATGATTTGTCTGGTTTAAACAAAGACGAAGCCCGCAAAGTTTTGCAACAAAAAATAGACTTTTTATCTCGCCGTGGTTTTGTCTATCAGCACCCTTTAAAGACTTTGACTGTTTATCCGACTGTCACCAGCTTAGAATCAGCTGACACTTCTTATCCGCTGGTTTCTTGGGACATCGAGCCAAGCTTGGATCAGATTTTTGCTTGGCAAAATGATAAAGCTATCACGAACTTTTTACCAAAATTACAGGCTTTAATTTTTAAGAAAAATTTTGTTTTAAGTTATCAATGGGACGAGCAACAGCATTTGACGATGTTGCAGACTGGCTTAGCTGGTGTTTTAATGCCAAAAAATGAAGCAAATTTTGAAATAAAGAATAACGAAGTTAGCTTTACAACTGAACAAAGTGGTCAGACTTTTGATTTTGTGATGGCAATGGCGGAAACTAAAAAACAAATCACTAGCTTACAAAATCAAGACATTATTTTGCAAGTTCAGATAGATGAACCAAATATTAAGAAGACAGAATTAGAAAAATTAAAAACAGATATTTTAGAGACTAAAGATTTAGGTGAATTTAATTTAGCTTTTGCAGAAGAGAAGTGGGAAGTAAAAAATACCAGCTGGCAAAAATGGCTAAGGGCTAAATATAAAGATAAAAAAATTTATTTAGGTTTTGACAAAGATTTAGTGGAAAAATATTTTGAGCTAAATAGTATCAAAGAAAAAATAGAAGTGCCAGTTCAAGATGCTCGTTTTCAAGTAGTTGGCGGACGCGTCAAAGAGTTTGCTACTAGTCAAAAGGGTATTAGCTTGGACTGGGAAAATATTATCTCAAGCTTGGAAGAAAAATTAGCAAACGCAGATTTGAATATTACTTTAGCCGTCAAAGAGATTGAGCCAAAAATTTCTAATAGCAATGTCAATGGTTTAGGTATCACAGAAATCATCGGCACAGGAAAATCAGATTTTACTGGTAGCCCAAAAAATCGTATACACAATATCAATGTCGGGGCTGATAGTTTAAATGGTATTTTGATTGCTCCCCAAGAAGAGTTTTCTTTACTCAAAGCTTTAGGAGAAATCGACGGTGAACATGGCTATCTACAGGAGCTAGTGATTAAAGACAATAAGACTATTCCAGAATTTGGCGGTGGCTTATGTCAAATCGGTACAACAGCATTTCGTAGTGCTTTAGCTTCTGGTTTGCCGATTACCCAAAGACGTAATCATTCTTATCGCGTGGTTTATTATGAGCCAGCTGGTACGGACGCGACTATTTATAGTCCTTGGCCAGATTTTAGATTTCTGAACGATACGGAAAAATATATTTTGATCCAAACCAGAATAGAGGGCACCAAGCTATATTTTGATTTCTGGGGTACTAAAGATGGTCGGGAAGTGATCATGACTGATCCAGTCATCTATAATATTGTTCAGCCACCAGAGAAAAGGATTATTAAAACTATTGATCTAGAGCCAAGTAAAACCAAGTGTACCGAAAGAGCTCACAATGGTGCAGATGCCAGATTTGACTACACTGTCAAGTATCCAAATCAAAGTGAAGCAAAAGTTGCCACTTTTTATAGTCACTATGTGCCTTGGCAAGAGGTTTGTCTGCTCGGCGTCACTCAAGAGGAGCTAGATGGAGAAAATAATACTAGTTCTACACCAGAAGTAACACCACCAGCTGAAGTAGTGCCAAATTAAAGATAACAAAAACCCCGCTTGTGCGGGGTTTTTAGTAGGTATTTTAATGTGGTTGACCTGACGGGTTTCGAACCCGTTCCGCTACCTGTCAAGAGTAGTATGCTGCCATTAACACTACAGGCCCTCAGATCCACCGCTAACGTAGTATAAAATAAAAAAAGTCCTTTTTCAAGGGCTCTTTTTATTTGACAGGTAACAGTGCCTGCAGAAGCAGACAACTACTCTATAAAAATATTATAGCACACTGACAGTAGCTGTCAAGGGTGTCAGTTGAATGCATCAAAACCACCGTCTTTATTGTTTTAATTTGTTTTAGCCCAAAACCCCTCCGCTGTAGGCGGAGGGGTTTTAATAACTTTATATATTTCCAATTAACTGTGCCCAAGAAAATCATTTTTAGAAAGTATTGAGCCAGAGCCAAATAAAATCGGAAAAATGATCCCCATGCTTGTCGTGGACACAGTTAGCTAAAAATATACTGAACAGGTCAAAAACTACATATTTAAGGGTCTTTTTTGGATCTTTATTTGTATTTTTATTTATAGATATTCAATCATAGCACATATTTTTGAATATGTCAAGTCCGTGCTTTTATCAAAGCTTTATGTTATAATTCACACACTATTCTTGACGCTTTGGTTATTTTTAGCTAACATCAAGAAATTCTAAACTAATTTAATTTAAATCATCCGGCATTCGCCGGAGTAAACAACAAATTTATGGGTTTACCATCACAAAAGAGAACCAAATCTTCTGGTAAAAGAAGAGCTTCACATTTTGCTTTAGCTAAACCAGTTGTCAATAAGTGTGCAAATTGTAATGCTAGCATTTTGCCACACCATGCTTGTCAGAAATGTGGTTTTTTCAAAGGCGAAAAAAAAGTTGCTAGCAAAGCCAAACTAAACAAAAAATAAACCACTATGGCCAATAGACATTTAGCCAGAACTATTGTCCTTCAATCATTGTTTGCTTGGGATTTTTACCACCAAAAAAAAGATATCGCGGAATTGATTGAGCGCAACAAAAAAGAATTTGCGCCAGATTTTGATGATCAAGATTTTGCAAAAAATCTAGCGATTAATATTGTCAAAAATCAACCAGCGATCGATGCTTTGGTTTCTAAGTTTGCACCTGAGTGGCCACTCGAGCAAATCACCATCGTTGATCGTAATGTTTTGCGCATCGGCATCTATGAGCTAAAGATGTCAGCTGATATTCCACCGAAAGTAGCTATTAATGAAGCGATAGAATTAGCCAAAGCTTTTGGCGGAGACTCTTCAGGAAAATTTGTGAACGGTGTCTTGGGGAGCATTTATAAAGAAATGTCAGATAAAGGAGAAAAACAAAATCTAGCCAGTCAAGGCATCAAAGAGGTTTCGGTTGGTGGTTTGATTTATCGTAAAGAAAATGAGGGCTATTATTTTTGTTTGATTCTAGACGCCTATGGTAAGTGGACTTTTCCTAAGGGTCACGCTGAACCGGGGGAGAGTTTAGAGGTGACAGCGCAGAGAGAGCTACAAGAAGAAACAGGTTTGAAAAATTTAGACGTTTTAGAATACATCGGGGAAACGCAAGTCAAAGTCCACAAACCAAACGAAACACCTTATCGTAAAATGATCAAATATTTTTTAATCGCCACCACTGACACAGAAATCATCGTGCCAAAAGTAAGTGAACTTAAAGATGTAAAATGGTTCGCCCTCAAAGAAGCGCGAGATATTTTGGGCTATGAAAATGCTAAAGAAATTTTTGACAACGGCATCGAAAAATTAGGAATAAAATTATAACTTGTTATGGAAAAAAATTTAGGCAACTTAGAAAAATCAATCAAGATTGTTTTTAAAAATAAAGATTTATTAAAAAACGCTTTAGTGCATCGTTCATATTTAAATGAACATAAGAATTTTGCTCTCGATCATAATGAGCGTTTAGAATTTTTAGGTGACGCAGTCTTGGAGCTTATAGTCACTGATTATTTATATAAAAACTATAACGATGCCGAAGGAACTTTAACTAATTGGCGCTCCAGTCTAGTAAATAGAGATCAATTAGCACAAGTCGGTGAAGCGTTGAAGATTTATGATTATCTTTATATGAGTCGCGGTGAAGCGCAAGATAATAATAAAAAAGCTCGTAGCTATATTTTAGCTAATGCTTTTGAGGCTTTGACCGGCGCGATCTATTTAGACCAAGGCTATCAAGTAGTAGCTGAATTTGTCACTAAAAATTTGATTATCAATTTAGATAAAATAATTGCGGAAAAGTCATACATTGATGCTAAAACCAATTTTCAAGAAAAGGCACAAGACATTGTCGGCATTACCCCAAACTACAAAGTTCTGTCCGAGTCAGGACCTGATCATAATCGCAAATTTGTGGTTGGCGTTTATTTAGAAAGAGAGTTAGTGGCTGAAGGCGAGGGCTACAGCAAGCAAGAGGCACAAACTGATGCAGCTGCTAAAGCACTAGCTGCTAAAAAATGGCTCGATTAAAAGATTATTTTTAAGCCCGGGTTTATCCCGGGGTTGACAATTTTAAGCTTTTGTTTTAGTATCTAAGTGAACAGCCCTTTCTTTCGAGTCCAGGAAAAAGCGGTAGCGGAGCAAAGCGCACAACCTGACACCTTCTGTTGATTTGGGGATCACATCGGCCACCCTTGGGGAGGCCGAGCAACTGTGCATTTTCTGCTCCTGTCCACGTTTCTGTCTCGTGTTGGTTTGCATGGAACCTCCTTCCGCATCAACCAGCGCCCTCCGCTACCGCGCCCTTTTCACGCCATCGATCCGGCTCTCGGCCGGATGATGGATACCCCGATCCTGTGGGATCGGTTCAACTGCTGCGACGCCGCCCAGGTACGACTTGGGCGGCGTTTTTCTTTGACAAAGTTTTATTTTAGCTTTATGCTTTAAATGATTTGTAGCCCCTTCAATCGGTGGTCAGGGTGGCACTGCCTGACAGGCGACGACGGATATCTTTCACGACGTGAGAGGACCTTTTTTATCCGGACTCTGGCGCTGCAGTGCCCCCTGCCACCCTATAGCATCACCCCTTGACCCTCTCTGTTGGGTGTGTGACGCTTCCGCTAGGAAGCAATGCGACAGGGCCACCTCTCCTTTGGGGGTGGCTCTTTTTTCTTTTCTTAAAAAATATGATAAACTAGTGATAGTTT
>Ga0208246_1000547_pt1 | contig 29060 bp, 22 predicted proteins | sample RifOxyD2_FD_184039 | JGI IMG/M metagenome (GOLD analysis project Ga0208246, IMG submission 184039) | Soil microbial communities from Rifle, Colorado - Rifle Oxygen_injection D2 (SPAdes) | ecosystem: Environmental > Terrestrial > Deep subsurface > Rock core/Sediment | place: Rifle, Colorado... | reverse complement strand
AGGAAAATATTATACAAAGTCTCTATGGTATTGTCAATTTTTTCTCAGACGATAATATCGACAACAAATTTAATGGGTAATTGTCGGACAGCCACCGGGTTTGGGACTTGGCTGACATTGTATCGATTATTTTTGTGAGGCAAGGTGGGCTGTTGAGAAAGATGCTTGCAGGTTATAGCCGCCTGTTTTGCCGTCTATATCAATGACTTCGCCGCAGAAATATAAACCCTTAACAAGTTTTGATTCCATTGTATACGGGTCTATTTCTTTAAGCGAGACACCGCCTTTTGTAACCATTGCTTCTTCTAGCGGTCTGGTTTTTTTTATTTTTATTCTAAAATCGGCAAGTGTTTCAACTATCTTATCTTTCTGTATACGGCTTATCTGGTTGCATTTTAACTCTATTGGAACATTTGCATGTTCAAGGAACACCGGTACGAAAGATTTCGGAAGTAACCCGCTTAAGACATTGTCTAAAATCTTATTTTTGCTAATCTTAAATTCATCCGTAAGCATTACATCCAGTTCCTGCCTGTTTTTTCCGGGTAAAAGGTTAATTGAAACATCCACTTTTTCGTTTTCCGATAAGCGGGTTGAAATAATACCGCTCATATCTAAAATAACAGGTCCCGAAATGCCGAAGTGAGTAAACATTACATCCCCTTCCCCGGAACATATTTTTTTTCTGTTTGAATCTATAGCGGAAACTTTGACACCATACAATGGAACTCCTTGCAGTTCCTTTGCAAAAACTTCTTCAGTTTCAAGTGCAACAAGAGCAGGATTTAGCTGTACAATAGTATGACCAAGCGATTTTGCCATTTCATATCCGTCCCCGCTTGAGCCAGTTTTGGGATAAGAAAGTCCGCCTGTTGCAAGTATTATCTTTTTACCTAAAATCGTTTCTCCGTATCTTAGTTTGACCCCGATTACATATTTTTTATTTCCGTTCTGTTCAACCAGGATGGATTCAACATGCGAGTGGAACCTTACTTTTACATTGTTTTCTTCTATGTATTGCTGAAATGCTTTAACAACGCTTTCCGACTTGCCGTTTGCAGGAAAAACCTTTCCGTTATTTTCGATTATCACCTTTACATTATATTTTTCCAGAAATGATATTGTGTCTTGGTTGGAGAATTCGGTCAAAGCCCTGTAAAGAAATTTTCCGTTTTTACCGTAACTGTTTATGAATGATTCAATATTGCCAGAATGCGTTATGTTGCATCTTCCATTGCCGGTTATACCCAGTTTTACTCCAAGTTTTGCATTTTTTTCAAGTAGTATTACACTGGCACCGTTTTCAGCAGAACGACCTGCAACGAACATACCGGCTGCGCCTCCGCCAATTACTATTACGTCATATATAGGTTGATTTTGTTTTCTTGTCATATTATTATTTAATAAGATTGTAAAAGAATCCGGGAGGATAAAAACTAAGCGGGTAATTTATTTTTTGTTAGATAAATTTGCTAAGTTCTTTTTTGCAAGGTCAAAATTGGGGTCTATTTCTAATGCTTTTCTGTAACAGTTTATAGCATCTTCGGTTTTATTGAGTTTCATATAAGCATAACCGAGATTGTTCCAGATATCTTTATTTTTGGGGTTTACAAATGTAGCTCTGCGGTATATGTTAATTGCCTGTTCAAAATAATTTGAAAATAAATATATATTGCCTAATCCCATTATTGCATCAAGTGAAAATGGATTTATGAAAATCGCTTTTTTATAATTGTCGACAGCCACGTCAAATTCCTTTTTTTGTGCATGAATAGTTGCCATATTAAAATATATCTCATCATAACCCGGATTGGCTGCTATTGCCTCATTATATGCCCATAATGTTTTTTTCTGATATTCTTCTGCCTGTGAAAGCGCGTTTGCATAACGGTATTGTGCAGATAACCTGGCATATGCGTTACCAAGTTCATAATTATTATTGACTTCCAATCTATGCAGGCTGTGGGCTTTTTCCAAATATGTTATTGCCTGTTCTATGGGAGTGTTTTGTCTTTTTGCAAGTCTGAATCCGGTAAAATAATTTTTTTCGGCAATAAATATTGTTACATACATTTTTATTAATATGACTGAAGCTATTATTAATGCTATAGATGTGGTTTGTGATAAAATGTTTTTTTTGATAACTTTTTTTCCATTTGTACCCAGGCCTGCAAGGATTCCGAGATTCATCCAAAAGAAAAACCCGGGTATTACAAAATATAGGGTTACATTTACTATATTATCTACCAACATTCCTGCTGTTCCGGCAAATATACCAACAGCTACCATTTTTTGAAAGTCATTTTTCAAATTTTTTATTTGATGTATTCCGAATTTTACTATACAGAAAATAAGCCACAAGAATATTCCTAAACCAATAATTCCCATCTGAGAAAGGTTTTCAAGCACTACATTGTGAGCATTATTAGCGTGGGTTCGTTGCGTTAAATTTGGATGAATTAAATACCGCTGCTGGTAAAATGGAAAAAGCATTTCGAACAATCCCCAGCCGCAGCCCATAACCGGATTTTGCTTGGATACATCCCATGCAGATAGCCAAATTAGAAATCTTTGATAAGCTGCAGGACCTGATTTTTCTATACTGAATATACTGGCGATTCTGTTTATAGTATAAGAACCGAAAGATTTTGTTTCATTTTGCCATCTTGTTGGAATAAACATAATCAATATTATTATTATTATTATTGAATATAACCATTTTTTTAAATGCAATATTTTTTCTTTAAATGTAAAAATAATTATAATAAATGATACGCTTAATCCAAGCCAGGAAGATCTTGCCATTGTGCAAAATAGTGCTAATACCATGGCAGCTAGCGAGATAACATATAAAAATTTCTCAAATGATGATTTGGAAAAGATTAACGATGTAAATGCTAAGGGTATTATTATAACTAAGAAGCTGGAAAGAAATACAGGGTTTCCAAAAGTAGATACACATCTTTTAATACCATATGGATTTACAACCTGCTGCCATATTGGTTCAATGTCAAAGTACTGCATTATTGCGTAAACGCTTGCGATAAAAGCAACAAGATATGAAAAGAAGAAAACTTTTTTAATTGTTTTCTCATCATTGATTAAGTTGACTGCAACATAATATGCAAGTATGCAATTTATTAGTATGTAAAGATTATTCCGCAAGCCTTCAGACCATATCGCAGTTGTATAACCTGGTATTATACCAAATATAGGTATTTGATATTTAACAAATAAAGCTTTTATAAAGGTAAGAATTGTGAAAGTTGAAAATATTAGGATAGGACTGTCAAGAGATGTTTTATTTAAGGAAATATTTTTGTTTTTTAGTGAATTAATAAGAAATAATACTAATATTGTTAGAAGTGAGATGTAAAGTATCGTTCCTTGTATTATATAGGGATTTCTTGTTACATCCGTAAAAAAAATAAGCGGACATACTAAAATCGCAAGATATAATATGTTTTTCATTAATATCTATCCCCTGGTAGGTCTGAGTTGGATAGCGGAAGGATCAATTCTATAGATTTTATTTTTTATAGTATTGGCTTGTTCAATTCTTCCTGTTTTATCATAAAGTATGGCAAGGTTTTTTAAAGCTTCTATATTGTTTGGATCAATATCTTTAATCACTTTTTTATACATTGCCTCAGCCGCAAATATTTTCCGTTGAGCATAATATATATTTCCAAGATTTAACCATGGTTCAGGTTTTAAAACATTTAATTTTACCAATTCATTATATCCTTTCATGTCTTTAACTACTAAGTGCAAGTAATAAACATACCAGTCATTTCTGGCAATGAATCTTTTAACGGTTGCTTCAGCTTCCTTCCACATGCCAAGCTGGGCATAAGCCATACTTAAAGCGGGATAAGTTCTTTCGAATACAGGATCCAGTTTCTCGTATTTTTTATACGACTCAATAGCTTCTTTCCATCTTCCCATTTTTGAATAAACTGTGCCCATTTGCATGAATATTTGGACGTAATTAGGGGCAATTTTTGTTACATCCTTGTATTTTTCTATTACTTTGTCGCCGTCACCTTCTGCCCACCTGTCATTATAAACATTGCCCATGAAATAGTGAGTCATTACATAATCCGGATTATATTTAATAACGGTTTCATAGGATTTCAACGCTTCTGTCCATTCACCTCTTTTGGAGTGGAAAATTGCAACATTATGATACTTGTCTGCCAAGAAAAATCCCCAGAAATATTTTACGAAGTATAAGCACAAAATAGCTACTATTATTTGTAAAGCAATAGCAAATTTTGGTTTTTGCACGGGTGCGGAAATATTATTTTTTATAGTTGGTACTTGAGGAAGCGAAAAAACGCCTATCATGGCAAAACAAAGCCAGCACACCACTCCTTCGGAAACAAACCGCATGCTTACACACATGGAATTATGCGCAAGCTGAGATATGAGGCCTGAAGAAAAACCGATTAAGCTATGTATAGCTAATTTTGATTGAGGGTTAATTGTCTGTAATCTTTTTACGGCAGCAGTAATAAATGTTATTATTACAAGTATGAAAATTCCAAAACCAATTATTCCTTCATCATATAGAACTTCAATAAATTCATTTTCCGGATGATCACTTTCAGTGTTTGAACGGCCTTCAAGCTGGATTACTTCGGGCCGTCTGTATGCAGGATAAACGGCTTTAAAACTACCGATACCGCTACCAATTAAAGGATGTAAAAGTTTTCTTATAGGATTTTTCCATTTAAGCGGAGAACGGTCATATAAATACGAACCGGGCTCAGGCGTTCTATTGAACATTTCCCATGTGCCCATCCATGTTGCGGTTCTGAATCTTACGGAATTAATTCTTTGAATAGTAAGTACCGTAACTCCTAATACCATTGCTGAAAAAACTGCAAGTGACAAACCAAGCATAATTTTTCTTATTGTTTCTTTTTTTCCGTGTGATAAAAATGCTACAGCAAAAATTGAAAAAGTAATAACACCTGCAGAGTATGCGACCCAAGCAGCTTTTGAGTATGTAAAAACTATGCAAAAAACGGTCATAATATAAAAAATAATTAAAAACTTGGAACGTTTTATAAAAGCTAAAGACAAAATAACAGGTGCAACTACCAAAAGAAAATCGGCAAAGAAGTTTGGATTGCCGAATGTAGAAAAAATTCTATATCCAAATGCTTGTCTCCATATAAAGGGATCGATGCCAACCGCAGGATTTGGCGGATAAAATCTGTCTAAGAACTGAACAATTCCATAAAGTACAGATACGAATGCACCGGCCAAAAACCAGTTTAGTAAACGTTTTTGGTTTTTCTCATCCCTGAATTCAGATATTATTATATAGAAAAGGAAGATATAAAAAACTCTTCTTGTAAATTCGTCAAGTGTTCCAAACCAATTTTTTAAAGGTGAAATTGACGTGGAAAATATTCCGGAAATTAGAAATAATGTGACAGGTAATATTAGATGAAACGAACCTTTAGGGAAAGGATTTTTCCAGCTTTCAATTAATTTTATTAAAAATGCAGTTATTAATATTGTTCCGCCAACCTGACAAATAGTTATTTTTATCTGGCAGGAATCATATGTTTGAAGGTAGAATGAAACTGCCATTAGAAAATAAAAAATCGGAGTAAAATAAAGCAGTATTTTTTGACAATAATCTATTATTTTTTTATTCATATTCAATAGCCGGCGAGTGGGGTCGAACCACCGACCTATGGTTTACGAAACCATTGCTCTACCACTGAGCTACGCCGGCATCGTTTTACGAAACGTTGCCATTGCTCTACCTCCGCCATTCGCCAACTGGCGAAGGTGGAGAGCTACGTCGGCAGCGGTATTGTTGAGAATTTGCCACGGGACGGGATCGAACCGCCGACGCAAGGATTTTCAGTCCTTCGCTCTACCTGCTGAGCTACCGTGGCATTTTATATATTCGTGCAGTGTTTTATATAAATCCTGCCGCTTTTGGCGAGCCTCGCCCCTTTGGGGCGGGAGCCTATATGGGTTAACAACTTAGTAATTATATAAAATTTTTTTTTATTGTCAAGCCAACCATGTTTAATATCTAAGATGATGTATGTGTATTAATCTTCTGGTAAACCGATGAAAAGTCACAAACGGTTTTGATTAAACAGATATTGATGTTTGTTTTAACTGTTAACTTGGATTTTATACAAGTTTAAAAGATTTTGTAATAATATGCTTGTAGTAACTGCACCTGTTCCTCCTGGAACGGGTGTGATATATCCAGCAATGTTTACAGCTTCATCAAAAATTACATCGCCTACTGTTTTCATTTTCGGTTTTCCGGTTTTTTCATCAATTATAGAATTACCCTTTTCATCTTTAACAGGAATTCTGTTTATTCCTACATCAATTACTATTGCCCCTTCTTTTATCATATTTCCTTTTATTAGCCCTGCTTTACCTACAGCTACTATCAATATTTCAGCTCTTTTTGTATGAAAAGCTAAATCTTGAGTTGCGATATGGCATACCGTAGGTGTTGCTGATTCCATTACTGAAGAAAGAAGCATAAGGCAAATTGGCTTACTGACAATTTCGCTATGGCCGACAATAACAACTTCTTTTCCCTTAAGTTCTATTCCGGTTGATTTTATGCATTCCATTGCAGAAAGCGCTGTGCATGGTGCAACAAAGGGTTTTATTTCGCTATATAATAGTTTTCCAAGATTTACCGGGCTAATACCTTCAACATCCTTGCCGGGCGTAATTATCATTTGAATTTTTTTAGCATTTATCTGAGGAGGTAACGGCATTTGTAAAATCATACCGGTTACATTAGAGTCCTTACCTATTTTTTCAATTTCGTTTATTAAATCATTTTCAGAAATATTGGCATCTAATTGAATTAGATTATATTCAATACCTATTGCTTCGCAGGACGTTTTCTGATTTTTGATATATACACGGCTTGCAGGGTTATCACCCACCTGTACCGCAACAAGCACCGGTTTTATATTTTTATTTTTTTCCTTTAAAGTATCAAGTTCAGATTTTACTCTAACCTTTATTTCTTCCGCAATCTTGTTCCCATCGATAATCTTTGCAGCCATTTTGCTATTCCCCCTTTGATATAATGTTAATTATATCTGATTACACTGATTTTAAAAACGATCCTTCGATTGTACTCAGGACAAGTTTACACAGATTTTTCTAAGGTATATCAACTATTAATTAAATATTTTTGTAAGTTTGTATTATTTTATCTATATCTTCAAAAGCTGTTTTCAATGTTGTTTCGTATTTTTTCATTATCTGTTCTTTGGTATTAGTATCCAATATAAATTTTAAATTTATGTCTATATTAAATTTTGCCGACTCAATTGCAGCTTTTAGTATTGACGCTCCGCATGCTACATCGCTGAGCAGGTTTCTATTACCGATTTCGAGAAGTCTTTTTGCAATAGGCAAAGCATCAACTGATATATCAAATATTTTGCAGGGCACTGACATCCCTATTTTTAAGGCATGCTGTATTTTTTCATTTCTGTATTTTATTTCTTCTTCTGTATTTTTAGGCAGTTTATATGCTTCGGATACGATTGTATATGCTGCTACATCTTCGTCAATTAGTTTAGATACTTCTTTTGTAAAACTTGAAAGTTTTATTAGAATTACCTTTATTTCGTCATTATGTTTTTCATAGCCTTTTTTATCTAATGTAAAATTTGCTACCATTGCCAGAAGTGATATACCTGTAGATGCCGTTAACGCAGCTGCACTTCCACCGCCAGGTGCAGGTAGTTTTGCGGATAAATCGTCCAAATATTTTCTAATAGATAAATCTATGTATTTTTCCGGCATATTTAAAGTCCTGCTAAGTCAAGTATTTGAGGAACTTTATCGTCCCAGCCAAGCGGCATAAGATGAATGCCTTCACAATACGGTTTAAGCTCTTTAATTAACCGTGCGGCGATTTCAATTCCGGTTTGCCCTGATTTTGTTTTTTCTTTATCCTTTTTTAATTCTTCAATTAAATTATCAGGAACATGGATGCCTGCAACATTTTCATTCATGTATCTTGCCATGCCTACAGTTTTCAATATAACTATGCCTGCCATGACAGGTACTCCAAACTGCTTTGCTTTTTCCATAAATTTTATAAATTTATCAACTTCGTATATTGCCTGGGTCTGGAAAAATTGCGCGCCTGCTTTGACTTTTTTCTCCATTTTTATTAATTGCGGTTCTAAAGGTTCAGAGCAAGGAGAAACAACGGCACCTATGCAGAATTTTGGCGGTTCACCGTCAAGCTTGTTCCCTGCAATATCAAAACCTTCTTCAAGTTTTTTTACAGTGTGGATAAGCGATACGGAATCCAAATCAAATACCGATTTTGCCTGAGGATGGTCTCCAAGTTTAGTGTGGTCGCCGGTAAGTAATAACAGGTTTTCTATTCCAAACGCTGCGGCGCTTAAAATATCCGATTGGAGCGCGATCCTATTCCTATCACGGCATACAACCTGATAAACGGGTTCAATGTTTTTATCTTTCAAGAAGTGGCAGGTTGCAAGCGAACCAAATCTCATAACGGAAGACTGATTGTCGGTGACATTTATTGCTGATACTCTATTTTTAATCGTTTCTGCTTCATGAAGCGTATTTTCAAGATGCCAGCCCTTAGGCGGTCCTATCTCCGAAGTAACAACAAATTTCTTTTGCGAGAATAAATCTGATAGTTTCATAAATTTTCAACTCCTTGCACACGAAGTTCGGAGCAACTGCACCGAACGAGGCTGCAATCCCGTTCTACGGGATAACACCTATTAAAATCACCGTAATCATTCTTTTATAATTTAGAATAATCCCTGATTTCTATTTTTTGTTTAGATTTTTTATTTAACTTTTTTAACCTGTTATATATATTTTCCCAACCGCAATCAAAATCTTTGCTTACTTCACATTTACCGTTTTTTGCCCCTCCGCAGGAACCGTTAAGTAATCCCTTTGAGCAGGCGGTTATCGGGCAAATCCCGGCGGTATCATTTAAAAAACAGCTTCCGCATTGTGCACAGTTGTAATTTTGCGCGGTTAAACCCTGGAATCCGTTGATATAAATAGTATCGCAGCCGGTTAGTACTTTTTTATTTTCTAATAACGAGGATAAAACCTGAACTCCTACACCGCATGAGAAAACGAGAACTGTGCCCGCTTTCTCTATTTCTGGTTTATGATTGTTTATATACGCCTGGCTGAATTCCGGATTGCATAGATAATCAATTTTAACGGTACCGGTTATTGAATTTTGACCTAAAGATTCCGAAATAAATTTGTCTACTTCATTTTCCGGAAATAAAACTTCTTTACATCCAATACATTTGAAAATGAAAATCGATTTGGACAATTTTGATATTATTTCATCTTTAGGTTTAATTTGTGTAATCAACATTAGTGATACCTTTGAAAAACTCCTTTTCTACTGCGATTTCAATATTTGGCCTGCGGCTTCGTTGCACATCGGTTTACATATCACCGTTGGATTGATATGCTCACCTCGTGCGCCTTGTCTCGGCTCAAATCTTGAAATCTCGCTACGAAGTGAGTTTTCCAACGGTATCATGAAAGTTTATCCTGTTTTATTATTTTTACAATCGGTATTTTTGAAGAACATATATATTCGCAGCATCCGCATTCAATGCAGGATTTAATATCGTATTTTTTAGATTCTGCCGGCGTGTTTGACTGTGAATTTAATACATATTGAAGCGGATAAAGTTCCATAGGGCAGACATCTACGCATCTTCCGCATTTTATACATTTCCTGTTTTTATCAAATTCGGCTTCATTTTTTTTAATCGCAACAATTCCTGTCGTTCCTTTAATTACAGGAGATTCAAAATTAATTAAATCCCTGCCCATCATAGGTCCGCCCATTTTTATAAGGTAATTATTATTTTTGGATTCCGGTGAAAAGCAATGGTCAATAATATTTTTTATCAGCGTGCCGATTTTAACCCTGTAATTTCCCGGTTTTTGGCAATTTTCGCCAGAAACGCAGACGATTCTTTCTATAAGCGGTATAGCGCTTATAACTGCATCATTGATGGCAGTTACAGTTGAAATATTGGAAACAATTGTACCGACATCTAAAGGCAATCCGCCTACCGGTACTTCGCGGTTGAGAAGCTTTTTAATCAACATACGTTCTGCACCTTGCGGGTATTTTGTTTTTAATGAGGCAAATTCAATCCGGTTATCGGTATTTTCAGCTTTTAATTTTTCCAAAGCATCACTTTTATTGTCCTCTACTGCAATTATCGCTTTTTGAATATTTAAAATTTTAAGTATTATCTTTATTCCGTTTATTATTTCTTTTGTATTTTCAAGCATTATCCTGTAATCACAATTCAAATGTGCTTCGCATTCACAACCGTTGATAATGAGAGTGTCTACCGGTTTTGGAGGTTTAAGTTTTACATGTGCAGGGAATGCTGCTCCGCCGAGCCCGACTATTCCCTTTTCTCTTATTATGTCAAGTAGTTCTTCCTTTGACAAATTATCCAAAGTTTTATTTTGAATGATGCTATATATTTCATTTTTAAAATCATTTTTTATCACAATTGAAATTATATTTTTTTCAATTAGCGGATGCGGCCGTTCTTCAATTGATATTACCTCACCTGAAACACTGGAATGTAAAGGTGCTGTAATATACGATTTTGAATCGCCGATTTTTTGACCGACTTTTACTTTGTCACCTACTTTCACAATCGGTTCACAGGGTGTTCCGGTATGTTGTGATAATGGAATAACTACCAATTCCGGGTCCGGAAAATTTGTTATGGGCATATTTTTTGTTTGATGTTTATTCTCATCCGGGTATATACCGCCGTAAAAATTCTGCTGCCTGTTGGTTTTATTTATTTCAGTTAAAGGATTAGTTAAGGTTAGTTCCGGTTTTGAATAGTTTCTTATTTGAACCGTAAAATCATTATTATTTGTTGATTTAAAACTTTTATATATATTTTCCCATGCACAATCTTTTGTCGTACCGTCGGCAAGTTTAACTTCGCATTTACCGTTTTTAGCTCCTCCGCAAGAACCGTTAAGCAAAGATTTTGAGCAATCAATAATAGGGCAAATCCCGTCTGTCAAATTTAAATAGCATTGTGCACAGGCAGCACATTTTTTATTATTAAGTGAAATTCCGTGAAAGGAAGTTAAAGCGGTGGTATTATTTCCGTGCGGGATAGAATCGGCAAATGCAAGGATATTTTTATTTTCCAATAATCCAGCAACAAACTGTATTCCGATACCGCATGAAACAACAGCTACATTTTTTGCTTCTGAAAGGTTTAATTTATTAATTTTTTTACTGCTTAAATGCGAATTACATAGAAAATCCAGTTCTGCACATCCGGTTATCTTTTTATTATTTTTTGCGAAAATATTTGCTAATTCAGAACAAGCTTCATTTTTATTATCCGTAAATTCTTTATAACATTTATTACAGGCAATAACAAAAACGTTATCTATATCTGAAATTAGAGAGGATAGCTCTGATTCAGGTTTTAATTTAAATTTAGTGTAATCAACTTTTGTATCCATTAGAATAATCCGACAATTTTTCCTTCAGAATCAATATCAATCTTGGTGCCTGCGGGTACTGATGGTAAACCCGGCATTGTTCTCATATCGCCAAGCAACGGATACAAGAATCCGGCGCCGGCAGACAGTCGTATATCTTTTATCGGCACCGTAAAATCTTTTGGTCTTCCTTTAACTTTAGGATCATGTGAAAGCGAAAGGTGAGTTTTTGCCATGCAAATAGGCAAATTCCCATAACCAAATTCTTTGAATATGTTAATTTTTCTTTTAGCTTCCGGGTAAATTCCTATTGCTTTTGCTCCGTAAATTTTTGTTGCAATTATTTCCATTTTTTCTTCAATTGAAGCTTCTAAAGGATAAAGGAATTTAAATTCAGATTTCTTCTCGCAGGCTTTTACAACAGCTTTTGCCAAATCTTTTCCGCCTTCTCCGCCTTTTTCCCAAACTTCGCTTAATACCGCATCTTCAGCGCCAAATTCAATTGCTTTTTTTCTCACAAGTTCAATTTCTTTATCGGTATCCGTTTCGAATTTATTGATTGCAACAACAACCGGTATTCCGAAAAATTTTGCGTTTTCTATATGTTTTTCAAGATTACAGCAACCTTCTTCAACAGCAGTCAGGTTTTCTTTTATTAATCCTTCATCAAGCGGTTTACCTGCAATAATAGTAAATTTTCCGGAATGCATTTTTAAAGCGCGGATAGAACATACAATTACGACACAATTTGGAGTGAGTCCGGAATACCTGCATTTTATATTCATAAACTTTTCCATCCCGCAATCAGAGCCAAAACCGCTTTCTGTGACTACATAATCGGAAAGTTTTAATGCCATTTGGTCGGCAATAATCGATGAGTTTCCGTGTGCTATATTTGCAAACGGTCCAGCATGCACAAAGCATGGGGTATGTTCCGTTGTTTGTAAGAGATTTGGTTTTATGGCATCCTTCATTAGTACGGTCATAGCGCCTGCTACCTGTAAATCTTCTGCGGTAACGGGTTTCCCGGAAGTTGTCATTGCAACAACAATTTTTCCCATTCTTTGTCTTAAATCTTTTAGTGAAGTTGTGAGCGCTAAAATTGCCATTACTTCGGATGCTACTGAAATATCAAATCCACTTTGCCTGGTTATACCGTCATCTTTGCCGCCGAGACCGATTACTATATTTCTTAATGCACGGTCACTAACATCGACAACTCTTCGCCAGAATATATTTGAAATATCAATATTTAATTTATTGTTTTTATGCAGTGAATTGTCTATAAAAGCAGAACAGAGATTATGTGCGATTGAAACAGCATGGACATCACCTGTTAAATGCAAATTGAAATCTTCCATGGGTAAAACCTGGGAATATCCGCCGCCTGCGGCACCGCCTTTTATGCCAAAGACAGGGCCTAATGAAGGTTGTCTTATAGTTGTTGATACTTTTTTACCGATTTTTGCTAGTCCTAATGATAAGCCGATGGTTGTGACCGTTTTACCTTCGCCAAGCGGAGTAGGAGTAATTGCTGTGACATCGATATATTTACCTTGAGGTTTATTTTTAAGGCGGTTTAAAATTTCAAGACAGATTTTCGCTTTGCTATTTCCATAAAGTTCTAATTCTTCAGGTTTAATGCCTACTTTTTCGGCAATTTCAGTTATTGGCCTGGTTTTTATTGATTGGGCTATTTCAATATCAGACGGGATTTTTTTTGCCATTATTTTATCCTCACAATATTACACGATTTTATAATATTTTTTCATAAAGTCAACCATTATTTATTTAAAATTTGTTTACGCCGTCGCTAGGCTTTGGCGGATTGACACTTAAAAGTATTACGTGTATTTGTAAGTTTTAAAGTCTGTTTTACATGCTTGAATTCATTTGGTTTACTGTGAGCGTGTCAATAACTATAATGAACAGACTTCGTTTTTAAAAGATAAATGATATATCAATCCTACAAATACAGTTCCGCCTATAATGTTTCCAATTGTAACCGGCATCATATTCCAAAATAGAAATTGCTGCCATGTGACGTTTGAACCAAGAAACATACCAGCTGGTATAAAATACATATTAGCTACACTGTGTTCAAAACCGCAAGCAACGAAAGCCATAATTGGAAACCAAATACCTAAGATTTTACCTATCATCTCTTTTGAAGTAAAAGAAAGTAAAATTGCAAGATTTACCAATAAATTACATGCTATACCTTTCATAAATGCAGACCATAGACCGCTTAATCCCGCTAATTGATAGGAGAGAACCTTTGTTTGTGATATAGATACGGCATTTTGACCGAATACGGTTAATTCGGGAGTTCCGCCTTTAGAAAATGGTCCGACAGACATTAAATATGCCCAGAATAAAGCACCGATAAAATTACCAGTATATGTCCAAAGACAGACATAAAAAGCTTTAATCCATGGAATTTTTTTCTGCATGCAAGCGACCGGAAGTATCATACAATTTCCGGTAAACAATTCCATTCCTGTAAGTACAAGAATTATTAGTCCGACCGGAAATACTGCTCCGGCAACAAGTTGTTTTATGCCCGGAATCTCCAGACCGGTTGATACTACCGTTGATAACGATGCGCCGATAGCAATTAAAAGCCCACCAACAAAGCTTCTTAATAATAAATTATTATTTTTTAAATTTGATTTGTATTCGCCTACATTTCCGGCATTTTTAATAATTTCCTGCGGAGTATTTGTCATTTTTTCCCGTAGGCTTCAAGGTAGGAATCGCAATAGATATTTTTTCCAAGCAATAGTTCCGCTGTTATCATTACGTTCATAAGTTCTGTATCTAAAGGATTAAGTATTGCTGCGTCAAGGCCTGCAGCCAATGCCATTGCCAAAAATGTTCTATCAATGAGTGGTCTGTCAAGAGCACCTTGAGACACATTTGATAAACCGAGAATTGTTTTGGGGGCAGGGTCACATATCAGTTTACATTGTCTAATTGTTTCTAAAACGGCGTTTGCATGTTCCTGCGCGACATTTACAGGAAGAATAACTGCATCGATATATAGATTTTCTATTTCAACTTCGTGTTCCATGCAGCTTGCGACAATATTCGCAGCAATTTCCAGCCTTGCTTCAGCATTTGCAGGGACTCCGGATTTATTCATGGTTAGCGCTATAACTTTTGATTTATATTTTTTTGCAAGAGGAAGTAATATATCAAGTTTTTCCTTTTGTCCGGAAGCAGAATTGATAAATGAATCGGGACCCGCTATAGAAAGTCCTAATTCCATAACATCCTTTTTTGTTGTATCAACTGCTAAAGGAGCATTTGAAATCTCTCTAATTGATTTTATCATCCATTCCATATCTTTTAGGGGTTCAGCGGAAGCAGGGCCGACATTGACATCCAGTACATTTGCGCCTGCAGCCAGTTGTTTTTTTGCAATATCCTGAATAATAGATTTATTTTTTGTCTGAATTGCTTCCTTTACATTTTTGAACATCCCGTTAATTTTTTCACCGATAATTAACATATTTATCTCCTTATAAAAGCAATTTAAAATTTAAAATGCAAAATTAAAAATTATTGATTTATATTTATGTTTTATATGAACTATGAACTATTTACTATGAACTAATAACTATGAACTTTATACTCGTTACTTATTACTTATGTTTCGTAACTATTTGATAAGTCTCTCTTGCAATTAAGACTTTTGCATTTCTTGGCAGAGTAAACACTTTTACTTTAGAGCCTTTTGTATTAATCTTTCTTTCACTATTTATTGAATGCATATTCATTTTATGGTCAATAACTATTCCGAATTTATCGAAACCATGCAATATTTTTTCCCGAATTAGAGGAGAATTTTCACCGATTCCGCCGCTAAATGCTATTGCATCAACATTACCTTCAAGAACAAACCAGTATGAACCGAGATATTTTCTTGCCCTGTAAACAAAAATATCTATAGCAAGCTGAGATTTCTTATCACCTTTTTTTGCTTCTGTTACTACGCCTTCCATAGTGGAACTTATGCCGGAAATACCATAAGTACCGCTTTCTCTATTCAAACAAGGTTCAAGTTCAGTTAATGTCCAGCCCCTTCGCAAAAGATAAAGTACTATACCTACATCCATATCGCCGGGTCTGTCAGTCATAACCAGTCCTTCTAAAGGTGTAAAACCCATGGAAGTATCTACTGATTTACCGTTTTTAATTGCACATACACTCGAGCCTGCTCCCAAATGAAAAGAAATCATATTAACATTTTTTTTCTTTAAAATATGCGCTACTGTTTCAGCTGCATATTTATGGAATATTCCGTGAAAACCATATTTTCTAATTTTATAGTCCTGGTATAATCTTTCGGGTAAAGCATATCTAAAAGCAAATTCGGGTATTGTCTGGTGGAATGAGGTATCGAAAACTCCGACACTTTTTTTATTCGGAAGAAATGCTTCAATTGCTTCAATTCCTTTTAAATTATAAGGGTTATGAAGCGGTGCAATTTCAAAATCTTTATATATTTCATTTTTTACATTTTCATCAATAAATATAGAAGATGTAAATGTTCCTCCGCCGTGCACAATTCTGTGTCCTATTGCTGAAATTTCATTTTTAGATTTTAAACATCCATGCATAGGACTGGTTATTGTTGAAAAAATTAAATCCAAACCTTTTTCATAATCAGATACAGGCTGAACGAATCTATCAGTTTTATTGTTTGCTGTATGCACTAATATTGACTGTTCAAAACCGATATGGTCTAAAACACCTTTGCATAATTCTTTTTCAGAAGGCATGTCAAATATTTCATACTCAATTGAATAGATTCTGCAGTTTAAAACCAATATTTTCATAGTTTTCTACCTCTTACCCGTTACTCATTACCCATTACTATTTCTTCATTAACTCCTGTATATGGATTTTAATGTCTTTAACTGCTTTTGGGTGGTTCATAACAAGTATATCGCTTCCGGCCTGCAAATATGCTGAAGCGGTAGCTTTTTCCCAGAGAAATCCCCTGTCTTTTATAGAACCCCATTCGGGTTTTTCTGTTTCATCTGCTTTACATTCTTTAATTTTCCAGGTTTCCTGTCCGACAAAAGTAACTATCGGTTGTGACATCATTTTATCGCTTGCTAAAGCAGCCAATCTTGTTCTTTCAATTATTGTGTAGCAATACTCAAACCCGTAACCGATGCCTCCGGTAGTAGGATGTATTACTATTCTATCAGAACCGAATCCTAAATCACTTATTAAAATATTTAATTGTTTTTCAAGATTTATGTCAATAGGTGTTTCCGCGATAAGTGAATGCCCGCCCGCTTGTGCTGCTGCCGTAAAGGTTTTATAATTTTCCTTTACCGCCATACCAATAAGACAATTTTCACCTTTTGCTGTCTGAGCAACATCCATTATAATTGATGAATTTTTTTCGTTATTGCCGCAGCCGATTATCATTAAAGGCAACGAAGATGCCGATAAGACATCTTTTATGGTTTTTGACGCATCAGCAGCAGATGCATTTATAGTATCCGGGTCAGTACTTGCAAGTCGTAAACAAATTAAATCCGCGCCGAAATCTTCACATTTCTTCGCCCATTGCATAGGGTTATTTAAGACATCTTTATATTCGTTTTTTAGAACGTCCGGCCATTCGGTAGGTTCTGTATCCCATACTTCCACTGCAATTAAAGGCGGATTAGGAACTATACCTTCAAAATGCAGGAAAGGAAGCGTATTTATACCGCCAAATTTTACTTTTTTAGAACGGGTGCCCCCTTCGTCCTTAGTTGCGCCGATTGTTAATTCGTAAATTTTACCTTGCCATTTTTCTAATGCTTGTTCCATCTATGCCTCCAAAATATTTTTTACTGTAGGAAATAAATTTAAATCTGTATGAGGTAGAAATAACGATGCAGTATAATTATTCATAAATTCCGGTTCTGTGCTCAAATCAATATATGTCATCATTCTGGCAACCTGTTTTGCTTCCTCCAACTTTCGTTCCGAACCCAGGCATTCTTTTGCACCAGTTATTGATGCATTACCAACAAACTCATATTTATCTTTTGGTAAGTCCGGAAGCAGGCCTAAAATAATTGCTTTTTCTATATCAAGTGCGTTTCCCAGCCCGCCCGCAATTTTAACCTGTTCAATCTGCAAAAATTCAAAATCCAGTTTTTTTAATAAGACTTCGCATCCGGAAAAAACAGCACCTTTGGAATTTATAACATTCTTAATATCCTGCGAAGTCATTGATATTTTCTCTGTGATAAAAAATTCTAATCCAAATTCTCCTTTCTTGATATGTTTTGATGAACCGTCAACAAATTCGCCTGATTTATCAATAATTCCTTTTATAAAAAGCTCAGAAATTACTGAAATTATACCCGCACCGCAGATACCGATTGCTTTATGCTGTCCTATTGTTTTATAAGAAATATTATCATTTTCAAATTTAAAAGATTCAATTGCACCTGACTGAGCTCGCATTCCCCATTTTATACCGCCGCCTTCAAAACATGGTCCTGCAGAAGTAGAACAGCAGACTAAAAACTCTTTATTACCGAAAACTACTTCCCCGTTAGTACCCAAATCAATAAACAGCGTAGGTTTATCGGTATGGTTGATATTACAGGCGATAACTCCGGCAACAATATCGCCTCCGACATAGGCGGAAACTGACGGTATCGCTTTAACAATTGCAGTATCGTTAATATTTAAACCGAGTTTATTTGCGGTTTGAGAAGGCAGAAAATCCATCTTTGGTGTATAGGGAATTTTCCTTATATAAGACGGATTTATGCCTAAAAATGTATGAGTCATTGTTGTATTTGCCGCAATCATTCCTGATTTAATATTTTTCGCATGGATTTTAGTTTCTTTGGCACAACTTTCTATAAGTTCGTTAATTCCTTTAATAAGCAAACTATGCAATTGTTTATTACCGGATTCTTTTTCAGCAAAAATCATTCTGGTTATAACATCTTCCCCAAACGATATTTGAGGATTATACATTGCTTTTGCACACAAAATGTCATTACCGGAGTTTAATAGATAAACAACAAGAGTCGTGGTACCTATATCAATAGCAATTCCCAAATCTTCACTTATTGATACATCAGTTTTAGCTAATTTTATATTTAAAGGGTCAAAGATCTTTTTTCCTCTGATTAAAATCTCTGCCAGGCCTATCCTTGATTCTTCAGGAACAAAAACTTCAACATCCGTTTCGCAGAATGTTTTACATGCAAGGATATAATTATTTTTTATATCATCTGCAGAAAGATGCAAAACACTTCTATTTACTTCACCGCTGATTATTTTTAACTTGCATTTTCCGCAAATTCCCTTGCCGCCGCAGGAATTATAAATACCGACATCAGCTTTTAATGCAGCAGTTAATAAATCTGTATCTTTATCAACTGTAATTTCTTTATTTTCAGGTAAAAATTTTATTTTAAATGACACTTATTCTCCTTGAATAATTTGTCATTCTGAGTGACCGAAGGGAGCGAACCTGCCTGCCGGCAAGCAGGGAATCTTTTTTTACTACGAGATGTTTCCCGCCACTTCCGCCACTGAAACTTTGGCGGACAAGAAATCGTAGGTGGGCAGGCGCTAACGCTCAACATGACAGCTAAATGTAAATTCTTCACTTCCATACTGTTTTTAAGTACTTTGGGATACCGGCCGCTTCTTTTGGACCTACAAGCACTTCCCAACCGGTTAATTCTTCTAATTTTCCGCTCATAACGGAAACATAACCAGGAATAATTATTTTTTTATGTTTAACTTTGCTTGCGATGTCAGTTTTTTTCATCCAGCTATCTATAATTTCAGCGTTGAATTTGTCAGCAGCCCATGCGGTTAAAACTGACATACCTTCTGCATCGCACACTAAAAGCCAGACCGGAATTTTGGAATTTTCTACTTCAGGTGACACTGTAAAAAAAGTTAAAGAAAAATTGGTTGTAACCATAAAAGGTGAATTTTCGTTTGGTGTGCCGATAGAATAAAGTTTTGGTTCCATCATAATTGGTTTTTGCGGGTCAGTATAAATATTCAAGCGTAGAGTGACAAGAGGAAGAAGTTCTTCTGGCTTGTCCATACTAGTTACCAGAATGTTGGCGTATTTTGTAATATAAGCGGAGGCATCTTCAACACTTTCCGCAAATCCGATTGTAGGAAAACCAAGTGCTCTGAAATTCTTTTTAAGAGCAAGCCGTCTTATTTTTGTAAAATCCTGTATACATTTTGAGACTTCTCTTGCACCGCTGTCAAGAACAATATCTTTTACCCCTCTGGCTGTTATTTTCTGGGACAAATCCGAAAGTTCTTCAACATCTTTTCCGCAAATGCATAAAGGAACAGTATGTTTTTTGGCAATATCCGACATCTGTTCATAATTTTTGCTATTTGCTGAGTAAATCAACGGTCTTTTATTCGAAATATTTTTAAGTGCTTCATCTATTGCCTGCGGATTATCGCTTAAAAGGATTAATGGTAATTCTGTTTTATCGGATAGTTCTTTGGATACAGAAGCAAATTTATTAACATTATTGGAATCGTTTTTTAAGGCAATTAAATCAACTCCAACCATCATACCAACCCTATCAAAATTAAGTTTTTTTATTTTTTCAATTTTATCCTGAATATTTGTTTCATTATCAGAAATTGAAACAGCAATAGCCGTAGGGTGATAAAAAGTTTTATCATGGCGGAACATAACGGTTTCCCCGCCAACATCAATTTTTTTTGTACCAGAACCTATTGTAATAGTCGCCATTGGAGGTAGAGATGCAGAATCAAGAATTTGCTTGGCAGCTTCGGTTATATCCGGACATTTGTCTAATGACGTTTTCTTTGCAGCCAAAGCCATAGCAAATGCAAGACATGTTGCACATCCGCATTTTTTACAGTTAGTTTTCGGTAAATGTTTGTAAATATCTAAACCTGATAAAGCCATAAAACCCCTCTCCGCCCCGTCATACCGGGGCGAGACCTCGCCCATTTTCACAGGGCGGGCTACCTATTTATATTCTAAATATATGTTCACAATTTTCTTTTTTCTTTGAGGTCATGCTGAGCACATTCGACAAGCTCAGTATAAACTACGAGAAGCATCTCGGTTTTAATTACCCGTTACTCATTACCCGTTACTGCTTTACATCAGAGGATCCATTGTTAGTGCCGGATGATTAACTTTTTGTAAAAATTCTAAAAGCTTTTCGGTATCTGTTGCTATAGTTTCATCGGCAATTTTATCAAGAAAATCAGGGATTCCTTCTTCCTGAGCCCGAGTCTTTATTTTATCAGCAAGCGCTTCCTTTAATTCTTTAGGCATCCAAACTATTCTCTTTAAACCACCGTCTGCTGCAATAAATTTCTTTGAAGTAATATAAAGACGGCCAAAACCCATAAAACCCGGTGTCTGATTCCCACCCCCAACTGAACCCGCAAGTGTAGAAAATGTCATTCCTAACGGTGTCATACCGGAATATTCACGGTTTACAACCATAAAACCGTTAGCTTCGGGGACTATTGCACCTATGCATTCAAAGCAACCGCATGAAGTTTCAGGATATGTCATAATTGAATAGCCATGGAACCTCTCAAGAGCACTGTTTGATTTTGATTTTACCCAGTTGTTTATTCCTTCCCATTCACCCCGTTTTTCATCCATAACGGTACCTTTTAGTACCGGTTGGTTTGGCCCTGTCGGATTTACTTCATAAGATGCTTTGCAATCCAGCCAGTTATATGCACCGCATAAACCAAGCCGTTCAGGTTTTACTATACAAAGATGGTTAGGAGCAAAGGATTGGCATAATGTGCATGAATAAAATGTGTCTACAGATTCGTCAGTCATTGCACCGATTCTTTCATCGCGGAATTTAAACGTTTCGCGCGACGTCGGCAGTAATTTATCCACTTCTTCCTGTTTTGTATATATATGTATCTGCGCTTTATCAATTATTGCGCCAAATATTTCGTGAATTCTGGCGTGTAAGATTACTCCCAAATGTTTTATTTTAAATCCTTTTGTTTTTGCTTCTTTAGAAATTCTAACCCATATCATATCGCGTTGTCCCATATGGAATATTCCTTTTGCTTCATTCAAAAAAGTATGTACCTGTCTTTCAACGATTGATTCAAATTCTTTTTGCATCTTTCGTCCTGCAACTTCAATATAAATACCTATAGGTAACGCAGAGCCTTCTTTAGCATCGTCAATTTCGGGACCGACTACCTCAATTTTACCGTCGGTTATCTCATCCGCGCTTTTAGTTGTAACATATTCAAAAGCGGTTGTATATTTGCCGCCGAATTCAACGTATGTCTGTTCTCTTCTGACTCGTTCTCCTTCAAATGCCGCAGAATAAGGAACCGGAATCGGAATTTCAGAGACTTTTACTTTCACACCCCTGGTTTCTATACAAACAGGAACGATTTTTTTATAATCAAGTTCTTTAACTAAGTGTTCGTAAGTGCATATTCCGGTCGGACGGATTTCAGGAATATCGGTATCGGCAATAATAGGGAAGCCCATATCAATAGCGCCTGCACCTGTTGCGTATTTTACATCATCTATAAAACCTAATGTAAGCCCAAATGCAAAAACCCTGTCTTTACAATATTTCAGGCATTTTAAAGCTTCGCCTTTTCTGTGTCCGCCAAACGTCAATGCACCTCTTATTGCCCAGTGTAATGGATAAATACCGGTGATTGTATCTCTTCCGTAAGGAACTATATAGTTATCCCAGCCCATTTCTACATTTTCTTCTTTTAACTGGTCAATTATTGAACGTCCGTTTGTCTGGGAACCTACAAATGTAAGTATCTGCCTTTTTTGGAATTCCCTTACTATGTCAACCGCTATTTTATTATCGGGAGCGGCACCTAGAATGGCGGCAAAACCCGGCATTCTACCGTCAACTAATTGTATCCCAAGTTGTCTTAAAATGGTATCCGAAAAAAATCCTATACAATCGGCTTGGGGTTCCTGTTTATAAAGATATCTTAATCCGACAATAATTTCTTCGGCAAGTAGCGTTGCAATCCCGGAATCCAAAGTGTCTCCTAAATATGGAAGCCAAATAGATTCAGTTGGCGCGTCATGTAATAGTGATTTTGCTTCCTGTAATACGGGTTTTATATCGCCAAGCGTTTTAACTTCTGCACCTAAAAGCGCATACGCCATCGGAAAGAAAAAAGCTGTATCCGGAAATTCTATTTTCTGAGATTCGCTTTTTTCTGAAATAGCTTTGTTAAGAAAATCTTCGGCTTCTTTTACAATTTTTATGGATCCTCGGTTTACCGCAGCAGCAACAATCTTTGACATTTTTTCCTCCGATATAAATTATTTATTTATCAAAATTTCTTCGTATTCGGGTTCTGTAAAACTTTTCTTATTTCCGCTAATTAAAAGTAATATTTTTGCAAAATTAAAATTGTTATCTAGCAGAATATTTTTAATTGATGAAACATCAACTTTTTTTTCTATAAGTGACCCGTAGACACCGGATTGGTTAATATCATTTACCAATACGAATCCTACAATTTTATTGTCTTTTAATACAATTTTTTTGTAAATATTTTTATTTAAATTTTTTCTTATTAAAACCTCAAAACCCTCGCCTTTAGGTTTGGTAATACCGTAAGATATTGTCGGCAAATCAAAAAACTCAACTGAGTTCATTCCGATAGAACCATTGTATTTAATATTTTTACCGACCATATTTAATCCTGCTACTTTACCTTGAGCTATGGCATTGGGCCAGAGCGCGTTTATTGTAGATTCTCCTGTAATCAGGTCGCTTGATTGTGCGATATCGCCTGCTGAATAAATATCTATTGAAGTTGTCTGTAAATATTCATTTACAACAATTCCCCAATCTGTTTTTATATTTGTATTTTTTACTAATTCGATATTGGGTTGGACACCTTTGCCTATTACAATGGTTTCGCAGTCAATTTTGTTGCCGTTTTCAAGAATTACACCTTTTACTTCTTTATTACCGGTAATTTCTTTTGCGGCCAGTTCGGTTAAAATATTTATTCCCTGTTCCTGCATTCTATTTTGTATAAAAGATGCGCCTTCTTCATCCATCATTTGTGATAAAACATGTTTCGATTTGACTACAACGGTTACTTTTACACCTCTTTTGTGCAAAGCATAAGCTGCTCGAAGTCCTATAAGCCCGCCGCCAAGCATAACCGCAGATTTTGTCTTGTTAAGCCTTGTTTCTATTTTCTTTGCGTCATCAATATTTCTTAATCCAAAAACACCTTCTTTTTCAATTCCGGGAATACTTTCCATCTTTGATCGCGAACCGGTTGCTATTAAAAGTTTATCGAAAGTCAATTCTGTCCCATCAGAAAGCTTAACTTTTTTATCAGGTAAAACTGACACCACTTTTTTACCTAAAATCGCTTCGACATTGTTGTTTTTAAAAAAATTGTCGTTTCTATATTTAAGTTTATCTTCTGTCACTATTCCTGCTAAATAATAAGAAAGGACGCATCTTGAATAAATAGCATAATTTTCGTCTGATATTACGGTAATTTTGCCATTCTTATCAACCGAACGGATTGCTTCTATCGCGGAAATACCGGCAGCGCTTGCACCTATTATTATATAGTTCATAGATCACCCCGCTGGACTTCCTTAAATAACAGTGCTTTTGTCGGGCAGGATATAACGCACATAGGTCCTTTAACATTATCTTTACATAAATCGCATTTGATCGCGAGTTTTTTGCTTCTTGAAATTGTACCAAAAGGGCACGCCATTATACACATCCAGCACCCGACACATTTTTCTTCGTCATGCTGAGTAGAACCGTCTTTTTCTTTGTACATAGCGCCTGACATGCATGCGTTGACGCAAGGAGCTTCAATGCAATGATGACACGCATCGGAAATAACTAGCTTGCTGACTGATTGAACTTTCCTTCTCTGTATAGAAATAGGATCTTCTTTTATGGCAAGAAAAAGTGTTTTGCCTTTTGAATGTTCAACAGCACATGCAATTTCACAACTTCTGCACCCAAGGCACTTTGAAACCTCACAATAGACCTTTTTCATTTTTATTCTCCGTACATTACAGGTTTAAGTTTAAGAGCTTTTCGTTTTGCATCTAAATGCTTAACTATTAAATCTGCGGCTTTTATCGGGTCCGGTTCGAATCCAAATTTTGCTCCAACCACATTTTCCATTTTATCAGTGATAAAATCTGTTATCTCTTTACCGCCTAATATAGGAAATGGAATTCCCAAAACGGTATAAATCCCGGAAGCAACAGCATAGAAACCGATACTTACGGCTTTCTCTGACATCCATTCAGGTGCGGCTGCTGCAACAGGTAAATCCGAAATATCTTCACCCAAACCACCTTCCGATAAAACATTACAAAGTACCATCAAAATTCTGGAAATATCAACACACGCACCCATATGCAAAACAGGCGGGCATCCGACTGCTTCGCATATTTCCTGCAGGCCTTTTCCGGCATATTTTTTAGCCGCTTCTGGAATTAAAAGCCCAGCTTTAGCGGAAGCAAGCGCCGAACAGCCGGTAGTCACAACTAAAACATCTTTCTTGAGTAATGCTTTTGTAAGTTCAAGATGCGCCCAGTCATGTTTAATTTTTGGGTTATTACACCCGACAATACCTACCGCACCGCGTAAACGGCCTGAAATAACCGCATCGTTAAGCGGTCTGTATGTTGCCCTGTATTTTCCGCCAAGCATATGATATACATATTCTGCGGTAAAACCGGCAACCAGCTCCATCTTATCTTTTGGAATATTGACAAGTTCTTTTTTTCTTTTTGGGTAATTTTCTACAGCCATTCTTACTATTTTTTTTGCAATCGGTAATGCCTCTTCTTCTGAGAATTCAACATGTTCAACATTGGGGAATTTTGCTTTTGGTGATGTTGAAACTACTTTAGTGTGATAACAACCAGCAAGTTTTGAAAGTGCCGGCATAACGCACTGAACATCTACAAGCATTAAATCAACTGCGCCAGTTATAACTGCAAGCTCCTGCTGTAAAAAATTGCCTGCAATCGGGATTCCGTGTCTCATTAAAATTTCGTTTGCGGTACAACAAATACCGGCAAGATTTATTCCCTTAGCTCCTTTTTGTTTTGCAAGTTCCAGTAGTTCCTTATCCTGTGATGCGGTAACCATTATATCTGAAAGTGTCGGCTCGTGGCCGTGTACGACAATATTAACTTCATCTGCTTTTAAAACACCTAAATTGGACACAGCCCTTATTGGTTTTGGCATGCCAAAAAGTACATCCTGTAAATCTGTTGCAATCATGCTTCCACCCCACCCGTCGCCAAGTGCGGCGCGGATACCCTGCTGTAATATGTTTACATAGTCATTATCAACGCCGATATTTGTTCTGTGCATAATTTCTACTATTTCTCGGTCTATACCACGGGGTGTAAATTTAAATTTTTTCCATATCTCTTGTCTCTTTTTTGGTGCTCTGTGCGTAAATTGAAGTTCGCCGTGCTGTTGTCCGAATTCTGCAAAACATTTCTCAGCAACATCATGTGCTATTTCTTCTATTTTTCTTTTATCTGTTTTTACATTCATTTCTTTTGCTAAATTTAGAAGCTTTTCTTCTCCTTTGATTTCATATCCTTTTGTTTTTCCTTCTGATGCTATAAGCAAGGTATGTGCGACATCCCTGCCGTGGTCTGAATGTGCAGCTGCACCGGCAGCTACCATTCTTACAAGGTTTCTTGCAGCAATTGTATTTGCAGTCGCACCGCAAATACCGGTTGTCGGACCATCACCAAATGGATCTATTCTGCAGGGTCCCATTACGCAATTTTTACAACAGACGCCAAGTTGTCCAAAACCGCATTCCGGTTCCATTTCTTCATACCTGTCAAATACGGTCTCTATTTCACCTTTACATGCAAGATTCATAATCTCATTAGTTGCGGGATCAACGCTTTTTTCTTTATCGCTCATTGTATTCCTCCAAGTTTTAATTTGATTTTTTCGATTTGATTTATAATTGAGATATTGTTTTCTGAAATTATTCCTTTAAAATTTCTAAAAAAATTATCATAGCAAATAAAACCTAAAATTTCAACATCTTTTAAATTTTCAATAATATAATTTTCATCATCTGTATTCGTAACTTTATTGCCTATAGCAAAAACTTTTTTTATTTTTAAATCTTTGCAAAGTATCTGAATTCGTCTTGCAGTTTCTATAGATTTAATATCCGGTTCTACGATAATTAATATTGCATCAACACTAGCTGCGGTTCCCCTGGATAAATTTTCAATACCGGCAGGCATATCCATAATAAGAACCTCATCACGTTGCAATAGTAGATGCCCTACCAGTGTTTTTACAAGAGCGTTCTCTGGGCAGAAACACCCGCTTCCGCCTTTTTTCATTACACCCATATTTATAAGGCGGATATTATTGAATTCAGGACAGAATTTCTCGGGGATATCTTCAACTTTCGGGTTCATCTTAAAAAAACCGTTTTTATATTCTGTCCTTTCACTAATTAAATCTTTCATTTCGGAAATCGGAACAATTTTTCCGGGTTCGGGAAATCCGATTGATGCGGCAAGATTGGAGTCAGGGTCGGCATCAACTGCAATAACTTTTTTTTCTTTTGAAAAAAGAATAGATAAAACAGCGGCAATAGAAGTTTTGCCTACCCCACCTTTACCTGTAATCGCGATTTTATTCATGAAATTTTAAATGTAGAATTACTTTTTCAATTTCTAACGAGAAATATAACGCAGGAATTAAAGCTTTACATTATCTGTTAGGAAGGTTAAAATTTTTAGCATCCAGTTGGTGTACAAAAATTTTAAGCGGGTGACCCGTACGGGCGTATCCAGCTTGGAAGGATAGTGTTCTACCCTTGAACTACACCCGCGTAGAAACCAATTAAAATTTAAAATTAAAAAGTATGAAAATAGAGCAAATAGATCGCAATTGAAATATTAATATGTTACTTTTCCGCCACTAAACCGTTGGCGGACCCACCAATGATTCAGTGGTGGGCTATTGTTCAATTGCTCTGTCAAAATTCAAAAATAAATTTATTTTAAAATCGTGAAAATTGAAAATAGAGCAAATAGATCGCAATTGAACTCCTTATCTATTGTTCTAATTTCTATTGTTCAATTGCTCTGTTTTTTCGCCTAGGGCGAAAAAACGGAGGGGGAGAGATTTGAACTCTCGATACGGTTTTAAAGCCATATAGCGGTTTAGCAAACCGCCGCACTAGGCCACTATGCGACCCCTCCACTAAAGACAGTAACGAGTAACGGGTAATGAGTAATGAGTAACTAGTTACACTATTACAAAATCTAACTATTTTTATTTTACTAAAATTGTATAAAAAATCAAGAAAATTGTTTTATTTGTTTTTCCCCCGCAAAATAATTATGAATGAAAGATAAGTTTTGTAGGTAAGTTATATGTCTTTTATACCTTGAAGTCCTGTTTTTCGATATTTTTTATATTTATTTCGGAATGTTTTCTTGCAGTGTCAGCGGCAGATTTATTTTTATTAATGCACAATGTGCTAAATTTGCACTCGTTAAAACAAAAATCTTTATTGCTTCCGGTCCTTTCTTTTATGCACTTTGCATTATCTTCCACAGCAAGATTTAGCATCTCAGCGTATTTAACGTCAATTTCTGTGAAAACAATGCTTATATTGTACTGGCCAATATCTTTTTCAAGACGGGTTACTTTTCCTTTCGCTTCAAACGGTTTAATCCCATGAAGGCGTATATAAAATGAATATATGAAATGCTTAGGGAGCGGATCGTTTATAAACATTTCTACACCGCCTGCGGAAATATTGATTATTGTTCCTGTGATTGTCTGCTGATAAAAGGGCGGAGAAAAGACTATATCAACTGGTTCGGCAATACTTTCATGTACTTTAAATCTTTTGTGTTTTCGTCTTTCATCCATAAATCCAACCTCAGTACTCAGGATATTCTTTACTAAAGCATCAACGGACGGGCAGTATACATTACACAGTTAAACGTCTAAAAATTACTTTACTATTTTACTATTTTATATTTTGAAAATCAAGGAGTATTGGTAGATATGTCAAGCCAAAATAGAAATGTCTGGTTTTTAACAAAGTAGAAGTGTCTTGTTTTTGACTTTTGTTATTCATTAGTTTTTAATAGTTAAGGTTTTGAATTTGAGTCCGCAAAATTATTCGAACCGCGAAGATTGAACTTTCGCCATGGATGATCCGGTGGAGGTATCCACTTCTTCCTGGGTATTGCAATCGGCAAATCCGATAATTTCATCTCTTTAAATTTCATTGGTCTTGTAAGTATTTCCTTGTACTTTAAACTTTTATCTTTGTAATATAATTTAAGTGAACCGTTAACGCTCTCTTCTACCATCACATTTTTTGTTTTGATGTTATCAACCACCTGATAAAGCTTTTTATTATGTGCTACCGTAAAATCATTCCTTAAACTTCTCTGG
>Ga0208246_1000546_pt1 | contig 29175 bp, 34 predicted proteins | sample RifOxyD2_FD_184039 | JGI IMG/M metagenome (GOLD analysis project Ga0208246, IMG submission 184039) | Soil microbial communities from Rifle, Colorado - Rifle Oxygen_injection D2 (SPAdes) | ecosystem: Environmental > Terrestrial > Deep subsurface > Rock core/Sediment | place: Rifle, Colorado... | reverse complement strand
CGGGTTTATCAGAAATATAATTCGGATGCATCGGACAATAGTATTTTTCCGATGTTTGCTCCGCATTATGATGCTCGTGTTCTTTATTTTTTGAACATGCAATAAAAAAGACAGAAAGTAGTAAGCAGAAAGTAGTAAGTAGTAAAAACCACTTTCCACTACATATTCCCATCTTTCCAGTTATTTTCATTTTAATCCTCCACTATACAAATTCGTACCTGTTATATTCTCAAGTTGAGCCAGATTTTGATGATATTCAGCAATATATTTATAATACTCTATTTGAAATTCCAACAATGACCTAACGCTATCTAATAATTGTAAAAAATCTTCTTTATCACCTCGGTATAACGACTCGGTAACTTTTAAAGATTGTTCTGCTTGTGGTAATATACTTGATTTATATGAATCTATTAGTTTTTCTGTAGTTTTTAATTTTAAATAAATTTGTTTTGCTTTAGAAATAATCATAAGTTCCGTATTTTTTTTATCCGATTCAGCCATCTTTAAATCTGCTGACATCTCTTTTATTCCATATAACGGTCTCCAGAACCATAACGGAATAGTAAACCCAAACATAAAATCCTGTGTATCTTGTACATCTTTCATTCTTCTTTTACGATAGGTCAAATCAAAATCCGGTAAAAATTCAGATACAGCATATTTTTTTGATAATTTACTTCTATATAGAGCATCATAACTTTTTTGTATTTCCGAGTTGTTTTCAATTACCATTTTTCCAATCTCTTCCCAATTCTTATCAATTATCACAGGTAATAAATCTTCTGATTCACCCAAATCTTCATCTATATTCTTCCCTATTAAAGAATTCAATTCTGCTTTTATAGTTTCTTTTTCCTGCTCCATAATCATAACCATATTCAACATCTTAGATGTTTCAACTTGAGCGCGCAAAACATCACCCTGGCTCACTTTACCAACCACATATTTTGATTCTGCAACTTTCGAAAAATTTCTCATAATATTTGAACTTTGCTTGTAAGTTTCAATAGATTTATTTGCATAAAAATACATTGAATATACTATTTTCAAATCTGATAATATTTTCCGTTCTATTGTTATATATTCCGATTCAGCCATTTTTGCTTCTGATTTTGCAATTTTTCCTTTAAGTGAGAGTTTACCTGGAAAAGGGACCATTTGAGTTATTCCAAACATCTTTTCTTCCGCATCGTTTAAATCAAAATTATCTCTCGGCATTCTTTGATAATCAATAAAAAATTGTGGATTTTCAAATGTTCTTTCCTGCAATATCTTTGACTTTGTTGCATTCCACTTTTCTCTTGCCGCAATAATTTCGGGATTATTCTGTTTCGCTTTAGTAATAAGAATTTGCAAAGAAGCACTTTCACCAAAAATAACGTTTGTGAATAAATTACTAATTGCAAAAACAACAAATACTTTAATTATAATATTCATATTTTAATTATATACTAAAATACTCGCTAAAAAAATAATTTCTTACATCTAATCAATTATTTTCTTAACTAATTCCTTTTTATGCTCGGGGCAAATCCCCGGTTTTACTTGTTTATAATCGCAATCCTTTTCTGTGCAGGTATATGTCATTAAAACTTGTTTCTTTTTAAGTTTCATCCCACATTCAGAGCATTTCCCAGGTTTGTCGCTTTTTATTTCTGGATGCATCGGGCAGACATAAATTTTAGAATAAAAAGATCCTTTAACTTTGACCTTTTTCTTTTCCGATTTTTCTATCGACTTCTCTTCATGTTGATGACCGCCGTTACCCGCGTGACATGACATAGCTGCCACACGATTAATCAACAAACAAATCATCAAAAACACACTAAAAAAAACAACAATCTTTTTCATTTTATCACCTCATCATACCTATATACTTTAACATATCAGGACCTTTAATTATTAACAAAACTATGACAATCAAAATATACAATGAACTTATTATTATAGCAGAATACGCATAATTCTTTCCTGCCAATTTTTGATCTGACACAATTTCTTTTAAAGCAATAGTTCCAAAAATAATTGCTAATACAGCTTTTTCAATTCCAAATAATTGCACAAAAGAAATCAACCCCAAAACAAAGCTCATAATAGCTAATTTTGACTTCATTGTTTTTCTCCATTAACCCCGCTCATTTCACATTCCATATCATCACCTTCACAATAGCCACACATTACTTTGCAATATTCATCACAATAGTTTATAAAATTTGAAAATGAAAAAATTTTCTTATTATTCAACGGATTAAATGCTTTTAAGACAAATTGTGAAATTTCTTTATTAATTTTATTATCCTGACTATATAAAATCGGCGAGATAACAGAAAATACTAAAAAAATTAATACAACAAAAGAACCAACCAAAGAAACATTTGCAAATCTTACAATCGGCATTCTATTAAAAATATCATTTTGTTCGTATATTGTAATTTTATGCCAAAAATTACTTCTAAAGTTATTAGATGTCTCCATATCCTTGATAGATTCAAGCAATTTATTTATATTATTCATTTTCATGTTCTTCGTGTTCTTCCATTTCTTCTTTTTCTTTTATTTCTTCTACAATAAATTTTCCTTTCATTTTGGAATGCCCTGAACCGCAGTATACAGAACACGATATATCAAATTTTCCAACTTTATCTGCAATAAACTCTACTTTTTTGGTCTCACTCTTTTTAATCCGTATTTTAATTCCATATTCCTTTATATAAACACCATGGGTAACATCCTTTGAAGTAATTGTGAATCTTACTATATCATCTTTTTTAACAACTATGGGGTCGGGTTTAAATCCATATTTATATGCCATTAACTTAATTTCTTTAATTTTGGATATATATTTCTCAGGCTCACTACTAAATTTCTCTATGCAATCAGGACAACAAAAATAATATGTTTTATCTTTATAATTATAAGAATATTCTGTAGATGCTGCACCACCCATAACCGGACAAATACCAACTTTTGTATCTGTCTGTTTTTCCTCTTTCATTGTGTGATGTTCATGTCCCCCTTTGCCACCGCCATAAACCATATTAAGTCCTAAAATCAACGTAAAAACAAAAACTAAAAATAATCTCATTTCATATCCTCCTTCCCCACCAACGATTTCTTGTCCGCCTTCACCAGTTGGCGAATGGCGAATCAACGCGTAAGCGGTCATATTTATTTTACTCCATACTTCTACTATTATAAACACTTGAAATCAAAAAAACTTGCGGTAAAAAATTAAATAAATAGGGTCACACCTATTTAATTATTGCAAAAATTCTTGGAACATAGGCGAACATTGGAAATTACTCAGGATTTTTACTGAATTAAGTATTGTATTCCGTCATCCCGTGCTTGACACGACTTGAAAGAAAAAAAATAGGTGTGACCCCTTTTATCTTAATTTCTTTGAAAGGTTTGATTTTGCTCGGAATATGAGTGATTCTATGGAAGAAATACTTTTTTTTAGAATTTTTGAAATTTCTTGATACGACTTGTTCTCATAAAATGATAAAATTAATGCTGATTTTTGTAAAGGTGGTAATTCGGAAATTGCTTTTTTTACTTTTTTTACGGTTTCTTTTTCTTCAAGTATCTGTTGTGAATCCTTTTGTTTTAAGTCAGGATGTTGATTTGGAATATCATCTTTTTCGGTATGCTGTGTCCAGTCCAATGAAAATATTTTTATTATTTTTTTTCTTCTTTGTAAATTTAATGCCAAATTTGTTGCTACTTTGTATAAATACGAAGAAAAATTATCGGTTGGCTTAAATTTTTCTATTAAATTATATATCTTTATAAATGTTAATTGTGCAATATCTTCGGCATCTTGTTGTGAATTTAAGAATTTATACAAGTAATTTATAAGCGGTTTTTCATATTTATCTAATATCTCATTAAAAGCAGATTTATCACCGGATTTTATTTTTAATATAATGTCTTTGTCTTCCATTGAAATAAATTAACAATATGCTTAAAATAACCGAGCAAGTTCGGCGGTGTTAATGAATCTCCATCCCGATAACAATCGGGATTATAACGTTTACCATAAGATTCTATGAGCAAATCCTGCCCGTCCCGACTTTTTGTGGGACTGGATGCAGGATGAAGGGCGTTTAGCAATATAAATATGACAAAAGAGTCGCTCAACAAGTTGAGCAACTACAACAACAATAAAAAATATTGATTTTTTGTAGTTGCCGCGTTTACTCGGCAATGTCAAAGACGCTCATTCCTCCATTGTGACACTGGCGGGCAAGCAAGATGAGCAACTACAAAAATATTTATAATCTTCATGTTTTCAAACTTTTTAAATTTTCTTAATTGTTTATATGTGAAAATTCAGACCTGCATAAATGATTCTTGGAGGCATTTCAACAAATGGTATTTCAAAGTATTCTCTATTCAGTATATTATCTATTTTTACAAAATACTCACCTATTGAAAAATCTTTAGTAAATTTAGTGTCTAATACAAAATATTCTTCGCCGGATATTCTCTTCTTATAAAGCCCGGATACCTGATGTTTAATATTTAAAGGCAATGAATATGAAACCGCTGAAGTTAATATGTGATTTGCATAACGCAAAGCATACTTTGATATAAAATCTGCATCCTTTGAGGAATTAGTAAATTGATATTTTAAAGATATTGATATCTTATTAAAATCCTTTGTAGAGCCTATTTCATATCCATAAAATTTTGCCTTACCGATATTTGTTGCTAACCATTGCGCATCTGCTTGATTTTGTTTTATCCAATCAATAATATCTTTTTCATCACGCACAAAAAGATTTAATATAAAATAATTATAATTAATACCCATTTCATACAAAGTTGCTTTTTCAAAATCCAAATTAGGATTCCCAACATTCGCTTTGTCGTTATAATAAAGCTCAGTAAATGATGGTTGCCTCACAGATTTTCTGTAAATAGAATGAATTTTTATTTTTTCTAATTGGTAATATTCGGCATATATTGAGGGTGATAGAACTGAATAATTAGAATATTTATCAAGTTGTAATCCTGCAGTTGTATTAATTTTCCCTGAGAATATATGTTTATAATTACTCCATAACCCATAAATATCTCTTGAATGATTACCGAGGTTTGAACTATCTATTTTTTCTTTAGAAATACTTGTACCACCTGTATAATTATTCTTAGAAATTTCTAATTGGGAAGTATAAACATCTGTTCTATGTTCGTTGAAAGACCAACCCGGTTTTGTTATATCCAATTCGAATTCATCCTTATTTCCTCTCCATTGAAATTCCGGTTTAATATTAAAACTGTGATACATATAATTTAAATAAACTTTTGAAAAATATGTTTCAGTCCATTCATAGGAAGGGAAATTAGCATAAAAACCTTTTGCTCCAAAGTCCTTTTTTAAATAACCGAAAGAAAGACCTGTTGCCAAATTATTTAAAGACCATTCAAATTGATTAAAAATATTTGTTATATCAAAATCAGTATCGAATGAGTAACCTTCTGAAATATTTTTTTCTATCGATAGCCTATTAGCTATATTTTTCCATTTGCGTGATGCTGTGACCTTTCCGTTTTTATTAGCATAATCACCTACTGAAATTTCTGCAATTATTGCATCATCAGGTTTTTTTGTAATAATATTCAATGCACCTGATAAGCCCTTGTTATTTAAAATTTCTATTCTTTCTATATCATTAATTGTTACCGGTATATTCATATTGTGGTGTGCTGTCTGCGGATCATCTATTTTAACACCATCTATATAGATAGATGATTGTTGAAAAGTGGAGCCTTTCAGAGAAATATTCGGATGCACCGTATTTCTTTGTATATCAATATTGTTGTTTAATAGTGATTGATTTAATGAATTGGAAACTTTATCAGGTTTAATAACTACATTATTATTAGAAATCATTTCTTTTTCTATTGAAATTGATATGGTTGGTATTTCCTCAGCAAAAGAGACCGGCACAAAAAGTAATATTATTAATAGAATAATCATTTTATATCCTCCTAATGTTAAGTAGAACAGAAACAGCGATCAGCAAGCTGAGCAACTACAGAAAATTGTAAGATGAATCATACATCAAACAAGTTATCACATCCCTCCGCTGGCATTATCCATATCAGGTTACGTCCACCGTTACTTCAAGGTAGAGCAAGGTCTTCCGATTACTTTACGGAACTCTCAGACCGAATACAACCTCCCTTGTTTTTAAGAAATATTATTGGTTTTTTAATACTAATAAATAAATATTATATTGTCAACAAATTTTATCAGACGATTTATGTTTTATTCTTTCTTAGTTGGCAAAATTCTTCATAGTCAATAAGTTTTTTTATTGTAGGTTTGTTTCCACAAATCGGACATTTTTTATCTCTTTGTATTTTTAATGTTCTAAAACTCATTTCCAAAGCATTGAAAATAAGCAATTTTCCTATTAGTAATTCACCTACTGATAAAATATATTTCAATGCTTCAGTTGCTTGAATAAGTCCGAGAGTTCCTGCAACGACACCTAATATACCTGCCTCCTGACATGAAGGTACCGTCCCCGGTGGCGGTGGTGCTGGAAATAAACATCTATAACAAGGACTTTTATATGGAATAATCGTTGTCGCCTGACCGTCAAATCTTAAAATACCTGCGTGAATTAGTGGTTTTTTTAACAAAACACAAGCATCATTTACAAGATACCGTGTAGGGAAATTATCACTTCCATCTATTATCACATCATAGTTTCTAATAATACTTAAAATGTTTTCTGAAGTAAGCCGTAATTTATGAACAACTATATCAATATTAGGATTAATGTTTGAAAGTATGTCTTTTGCTGATTCAACTTTTGGAATACCAACGGTCCTTGTAGAATGCAATATTTGTCTCTGTAGATTATTTAATTCAACATTATCACTATCTATAAGCCCAATTTTACCAATACCGGCTGCAACAAGATAAAAAGCACACGGCGAACCGAGTCCACCACATCCGATTATAAGTACTTTTGCTTTAAGCAGTTTTTCTTGCCCTTTACCACCAATTTCGGGAAGGATTATCTGCCTTGAATATCTTTCAATTTGTTCATCAGTTAATTTAAACATAGCCCTTTACCCTCCTGCTATTGCGGGAATTATTGATACATCATCTCCATCTTTGAGTTTAGAATTCTTACCCTTCAAAAATCTTATATCTTGTTCATTTACAAAAATATTGATAAACCGTCTTATATTTCCTTTTTCATCACAAAGCCGTTCTTTGATACCGGGATATTTTTTGTCCAGAATAGCAATCAATTCAATAACCGTTTTTCCCGAACATTTTACTTCTGCTTTTTTATCCGTCAATTTTTGCAATGGAGTTGGTATTCTCACTTTTATAGCCATTTGATTTTTCCTCCTATAAAATTTTTTCAAATGATTGAATATTGGGCTTTATTTTTATTAATTTACTTGTTTTACCTTCAACAGCTTCTTGCGTTTTTAGACCATTACCTGTTATGGAGATAACGATTTCTTCGTTCCTTTTTATTTTTCTCTGTTCAACAAGTTTTTTACAAACTGCCACCACAACACCACCGGCTGTTTCTGTAAAAATACCTTCGGTCTCGGCTAATAACTTTATTCCTTCAACGATTTCATCATTTGTAGCAACCTCTCCATAACCGTTAGTTTTTCTGATTATATCAATCGCATAGAAACCATCTGCCGGATTACCTATCGCTAATGATTTTGCAATTGTATTTGGTTTAATAGGTTTTATAATTTCAGATTTCTTTTTAAATGCAGTGACAATTGGTGAACAACCACTCGCTTGTGCAATATGAAATTTTGTGTTAGATTTTTTTATTAACCCAATTTGCTCAAATTCTTTTATTCCTTTATAAACTTTTGTAAGAAGTGAACCGGATGCAGCGGGTATTATTATATTTTGAGGCGCTCTCCAGCCAAGTTGTTCTATAATTTCAAATCCATATGTTTTTGAACCTTCAGCATAATATGGCCTTAAATTTATATTTACAAACGCCCACTTATATTTTGACGCAATTTCACCGCATAATCTATTAACATCATCGTAATTACCTTCTATTGCCACAAGATTAACTCCATAAATTAAAGAAGATATTATCTTGCTTTTTTCAAGATCTGCAGGAATAAAAACATAACAATTGAATCCTGCACTTTTAGAATGACTACTCACTGAATTGGCAAGGTTTCCGGTTGAAGCACAAGCAACGGTTTTAAAACCAAATTCTTTGGCTTTTGAGAGTGCAACAGCAACTACTCTGTCTTTAAATGAAAGTGTAGGATGATTCACTGAATCATCTTTAATAAATATTTTTTTACAATTAAGTTTTTTTGATAAATTTTTTGCCTCAAATAACGGTGTAAAACCACTGTTCAGACCAACTGTTGGTTCATGGTCAACAGGTAAAAGTTCTTTGTATCTCCAAAGATTTTCTTTACGGGCTATAATCCTTTCTTTTGTTAACACTTTCTTAATCTTTTTATAATCATATACAACTTCTAAAGGGCCGAAACAATATTCACAAACATATATAGGTTTTTTTTCGTAAATCCTACCGCATTCGCGACATTTTAATGATTTTGCAAATGACATATTATTCACCTCATTTTTTAATTAAAATTTTAAATTTGTTTTTGATATTTTCAACTTTTATTATTTTATGTCCATCTTCTTTAATACTTCTCGGCACATTCCTTATTGGTTCACCATCATCAAGTATTATCTCCAATATCTGCCCCTTTTTCAAATCTTCCAGAGCAAGTTTTGTTTTTACAAAATTAGTGGGACATATAACACCTGTTAAATCCAATTTTTTTGCTATTTTAATTTGTTTTTCCATACATTATCCTTTAAAATATTGTTCAACACTGAAATATCTTTCACCGGTATCCGGTAGTATTGTAACTACTCTTTTGCCCTTTCCTAAATTCTTGGCAACTAATAATGATGCATGTACAGCAGCCCCAGAAGAAATTCCTACAAAAAGCCCTTCCTTTGTTGCCATGAGTTTTGCAGTATTGAATGCATTATCGTCACTCACCGTTATTATTTCATCTAATATTTTTCTATTTAGTATTTTAGGGATAAATCCGGCACCTATACCCTGAATTTTATGAGGACCGGGTTTTTGACCTGATAATACCGCAGATGTTTCAGGCTCAACTGCAATAATTTTTATATTTGGATTTTTTCCTTTTAAAACCTCACCTACACCCGTTATCGTTCCTCCAGTTCCAACCCCGGCAACAAACGCATCTATTTTTCCTTCGGTTTGAGACAAAATCTCTACTGCGGTTGTTTTTCTATGTATCTCCGGATTCGCGGGATTATCAAACTGTTGCGGAATAAAACTATTCGGTATTTTTTTATTAAGTTCCTCAGCTTTTTTAATTGCACCTGTCATCCCTTTGTTAGCTGATGTTAAAATTACTTCAGCACCAAAAGATTTCAGTATATATATTCTTTCCAATGACATTGATTCAGGCATTACAAGAATACATCTATATTTTTTAATAGCAGCAATCATCGCTAAACCAATTCCGGTATTCCCACTGGTTGGCTCAATTATTGTTCCGCCTATCTTTAAATTACCTTTTTTCTCAGCATCTTCAATGATAGCCAAACATATTCTATCTTTTATGGAACCGCCGGGATTGAAATATTCTACTTTTGCAAATATCTCGGCAGAATCTTCCGAAACAATATTATTCAACTTTACGAGAGGCGTGTTCCCTATTAAACTAAGTATACTCTTGCAAGCACCACCACCCATATAATAAATAAATTCAAGCAAATCACCGTCTTTTAAAACTGCGATAGAATATTTTTCTCTTGAAATTATTTTATTGTTTAATTCTACAGTCACAACTTCTTTTCTAATCTTTTTAATTTTGAGTAAATTTTCAACTGTTAATCTATTTTTGAACTTTTCACTCTTACCATTAATAGATATTTTTATTGCCATGAAATGCCTCCTATTTTTTATTTTTCAATGTTGGGAAAGAGAGAATATGGATACTAACCCCAACAGCTATAAGCCACAAACATATCCTAGCCCACCATACGGAAATTGTAAATATTGATGTATAACCTATTGTTAATATTAAAAATATAATCGTTAAGATTTTTGTAGCAAGCGGTATACCTTTACCTTCATAATAATTTCTGATATAAGCTCCTAAATACTTATTATTCAAGAGCCAGTTATAAAGTTTTGAGGAACTTTTTGCATAACAAATAGCAGCAAGTATTAGAAAAGGAGTTGTTGGTAAAAGAGGCAGAAATATGCCAAGAATCGCAAGTCCCACAAATATAGTTCCAACTATTTTTAGTAGTATCTTAATTATCGGTGACGAATTTTTAATCATAACTTTCTTTTCCCTTAAAATACTCGTTCTGTCAAAAATTGGCATATTATTAAAAAATCTGGTTTTGAACCCCGTTTGAAATGAAGCTATATAATGTTTACTAAACATATTATTACCTCAAAGAAACTACTTACAACATTTTCTGACGGGGTGAACGATATAGAAAAACCATTATTTTTCATAATATTTTTGACATTACCAATTCTAAACTATAAGCAATCTTCTCATTCTTTCCGTTAATGGAAATTTGTATTTTAGTAACTCCTTTTATAATTTATTTCGTTTTTATATTTTTTAATACCCAATCTATCAATTGTATTTCCTATTCGTTCTCTTTTTTTACCATTTTTTATATACCAATCTATCGTTTTCTTGATAACAGGTATTATATCTTTTGCAGGAAAAAGATGAGTTATCAAATCTGCTATTCTTGGATGACGCCCCCATTTTCCCCCGACATATAATCCGCAACCTACTTTTTTTTCGTGCATAGCAGATGTCGGACATATTTTTATACAATCGCCACAAAAAATACATTTTGAAGCATCATAGACAGGTTTTCCCGTTTTTTTATCAGATATAATAGCACCTTCCAAACATGCTTTGGCACATAATCCACAACCTATACATTTTCTTTCACTCCATCCCGGTTCAATTTCGCCAATAAATCCGATATCTGCGCCTTTTGCCCTGGTACAATCCGAATGACAGCCGGCAAATGAGATTTTAAACTTCCCATGAATGGTTGGAATTCCAAAAAACTTCCTATCCGACTGTAATGCAAGTTTTTGTGCATCAATAATACCCCTTGCATTATATTCGCATCCCCCGCAACCCGTAGCAACCCGTACTCTTGGTCCACAAGATGCAGTTTGTTGCCCTATTTTTTTTAATTCACTTTTTAATTTATTAAAATCGTTTATATTTATAGAAATAATTTCAAGCGATTGGCGGGTGGTAAAATGAACGAAATTTGCTTTACCATATTTTTGGGCGATTTTTATTATTTTGTTTAACCGTTCTATAGGCATCCGCCCACCTGGTACACGCAAACGAACCGTAAATAAGTCCTTTTTATTTTGTTTAATAAATCCACCTGATTTAAGTTCTGCAAAATCAACATTTAATTTTTTCTGTTCTTTTTTATTTTTTATATCTAACTTGTCAAAACTACTCATCTAATCCTCCTCAAAACAGAAGAAAATATTTTTATAGTTTTTTCTATATCTTCTTGTGTGTGCGCGAAAGAAATAAAATTTGATTCAAATGGCGATGGAGAAAAAAGTACACTTTTGTTAAAAAGTAATTTATAGAATTTTTTAAATTTTTTAACATTTTGTTTTTTTACTGATACATAATCATAAACTTTTTTATTTATAAAAAATAGAGAAAACATAGAACCAATTCTATTAATTTGAATATCAACGCTATTTTTTTTCGCTTCATTTTCTATAAAATCGCATAAATATTCTGTTCTACCTTCTATAAGTCCGTAATCTGCATATTCTAATTTCTGTAATGTCTTTAAGCCCGCTATCATAGAAATCGGATTTCCGGAAAAAGTACCTGCCTGATACAAATCTCCTGATGGTGCCAATAGTTCCATAATTTCTTTTTTTCCACCAAAAGCACCGACTGGAAAGCCACCACCTATAATCTTTCCCAAGCATGTCAAATCGGGTTTTATATTATATTTTATCTGTGCACCACCGTATTGAATACGAAAACCAGTTATCACCTCATCAAATATCAAAATTATTTCGTATCTGTTACATATATTTCTAAGACCCATTAAAAAATTCTTATCTGGTAATATAACCCCCATATTACCAGCAATCGGTTCCACAATAACAGCAGCAATACTTCTATAATGTTTTTTAACGGTTTTTTCAACAGATTCTAAATCATTGTAAGAAACTATAAAACTATTATCAGTTCTTAATAATAAGTCCGAACTACCATGATAACAACCTTCAAATTTCAAAATTTTATTTCTGCTTGTAAACTTTCTGGCAACTCTTACTGCCCCCATTGTTGCCTCAGTCCCTGAATTTACAAATCTAATTTTCTCTACAGAAGGTAATGCTTTGCTTATTTCTTTTGCAAGTTCTACTTCATAAATATTCGTAAAACCATAACTTGTCCCATAACTTAACTGATTTCTAACAGCTCCGATTATGTCAGTATTTGAATGTCCAAATATAAGGGCACCCCAAGACATGCAATAATCAATATATGTTTTACTATTATATGTCTTAATTTTTGAACCACTTCCAGATTTTATAATAATAGGGGTCATACCCACCGATTTAAAACTTCTTACCGGTGAATTTACATCACCTGAGAAATATTTTTTTATTTCTTTTAACAATTTTATTTTTTTAACCATCTTGCTACATCCTTAGCATGATAAGTTATTATTAAATCAGCACCAGCCCTTTTTATCGCCGTAAGAATTTCAAGAATTATATTTTTTTCATTGAAAATATGTTTTTCTGAACCGAATTTAACCATAGAATATTCACCACTAACATTGTAAGCAGCTATAGGAACATTAAATTTTTGTTTAGCAATTTTAATAATGTCTAGATATGCAAGAGCCGGTTTTATCATTATAATATCAGCCCCTTCTTTAATACTTTCTTCCATTCTTTTTAACGCTGCATTTGTATTGCTATAATCCAATTGATACATCTTCCTGTCACCGAATTTTGGATTACTATTAAGTGATTCTCTGAATGGTCCATAAAAATTTGAGGCAAATTTCGCAGAATAATCCAATATTCCAACGTTATTAAAACCATTTTTATTTAGAACGTTTCTTATTGCTTTTACCTGTCCTGCCATCATAGCAGAAGGTGCCACAAAGTCAGCACCATAATCAGAATGTGACAGAGCAATTTTTGATAAATATTTTAATGTCAGATTTATATCAATCTCACTTCCATTAAATATTCCACAGTGACCATCAGATTTATAACCACACAAACAAACATCTGTGATTAATATAATTTCTGGAAATCTTAGTTTTATTTCTTTTACTGCTTTTTGAACTATTCCACTTTTACTCCATGAATAAGAACCTATTTTATCCTTTTTACCCGAAACACCAAAAATCAAAATCGCAGGAATATTAAGTTTATCGATTTCTTCAATTTCTTTTAACAGATTATCAATTGACAAGTGAAAAATTTTCGGAAAACATTTTATTGGTTTTTTTATATTTATACCCTCTGTTACAAAAAATGGCATAATTAGATTTTCAACTTTAAGTTGTGTTTCACTAATCATCTTTCTTATAATTTCATTTTTTCTTAATAGCATAATTTATCACATCCCCTATCAATAATACCGCAGGCGGTTTAATACCATTAGATATTTTTTTAATATTTTTTAATTTACCTATATGTTTCTTTTCGTAATTGAATCCTACACTTTCTACAATTGCAAAAGGAGTATCTTTTTCCCATCCTTCTTCAATTAACTTTTCTGCTATGTTATTAAGATTTTCTACAGCCATATAAAATACAAGTGTTGATTTTTGAGATAATTTACTAAAATCAATTATAGAATTTTTAGATAGTGGATTTTCATGCCCAGCAATAAATGAAACAATCGTCGCTACTTTTGTTTTAGTCAGTCCTATTTTTAAAAATGATGCAGCAGATGAAGCAGTTGTCACACCAGGAATAATTTCAAAATCAATTTTATTTTTAATAAGTGACTGTATTTCTTCGTTCAATCGTCCAAAGATTGTCGGATCGCCATTTTTAAGACGTACAACTGTTCTGTATTCCTTTGCCTTTTGAACAATTAAATCATTCAATTTATCCTGTTCTTTCGTAAAATTATCTAAATATCTGTTTCTTGCTTTATCAGCATTTATCAATTCTGTAGTTATTGGAACATATTCCAAAATATCTTTATTAACCAGGTAATCGTAAATTACACATTCGGCCTTTTTTAAGACATTTATACCCTTTAATGTAATAAGTTCCGTATCTCCGGGCCCTGCACCAATAATATAAACTTTATGTTTAATTGATTTTTTTGAATTTTTCAGCAAATTCATAATTATCCTCTCTAACAATAATAGCCAATGAACCTTGCAACGGATGCGGTTCTAAAATATTAAACGGAATTTCTGCAGTTATTCTATCCACAAGTCCTAATCTTACAAGTGCACAAGTCGCAACAATTAATCCATCTAATTTATTTTTTTCAAATTTCTCCAATCGTTCTTCAATGTTACCACGAATATCAACTATTTCAAAATCACTTCTGAATTTTTTTAATTGTTCTTTTCTACGTGTGCTACTTGCCCCTATTTTTGAATATAGCGGTAACTCTGCAAGTTTTAAGTTATCTCTTGAAACAAGGGCATCATGTCTATTTATTGATTTTGTTATACAAGCAATCCTTAGACCATTCGGAATAATATCCGGTAAGTCCTTAGCACTATGAACCCCAAAATCAACATCTCCTGATAAAACCGCTTTATCAACCGTATTGGTAAAGAAATTACTTCTTTCAATTTTTGAAATAGATGTTTCTTTATCTAAATCGCCATCGGTGTGATATTTTTTTATTGTAAACCTTGCTCGCTCAAAACCTAATAATTCTAACTTAGCAATTATTTCTTCTGCTTGTCTTACTGCTAAATTAGAGGGTCTGACACCAATTTTTATTTCTTTATAATAATTTATTGATTTCATTTTCAATAATCTCTTTAATAACTGGAATATATTTAATTCTTTCATTAAGATTATTTTCGCTTATTTTTTTTAAATCGTCAATATTATAGAGATATACATATCCATTTTTTATTCCTTCATCCACATTTCTTGGAACTGATAAATCAAAAATCAATAATGGTCTTTTTACATATATTAAATCTATTTCACTTATCAAAATATGTGGTGACGAAGTTGCTGTTATAATAATATCTGCGGTATTTATTATATTTTTAAATTCGCTAAATTTATTTATTAATACTTTGTAATCACTTGCTAATAAAATGGCTTTATCATAATTTTTACCACTTACAATTTGCATATTTGTTCTTACAGAAGAAAAATACTTAAGAATTTTTTTTGTCATTTCCCCGGTACCAAGAATAAAAATATTTTTATTGGAAATATCCTTAAAAAACTCTCTTGATTTATTAAATATAATACTTGCAAAAGAAATATTCCCCTCCGATATTCCTGTTTGAGAACGAACATGTTTACCTAATTTTATTGCGTTTAGAAAAATTTTATTAAAAAAACTATTTGTCATACCAAGTTCGGCTGAATTATAATATGCTTGTTTAACCTGTGATAATATTTCCGGCTCACCTATAATTTGTGATTCTATACCGCTTGTAAGTAGAAAAAGATGTCTTATCGCATCTATACCACTCAAATTTTCAAAGCCGATATTTTCATAAATATTATTCCTTTTATCAAAATAATATTCTGTCCTATTGCATGTTGAAACTATTACAGAAGGTATGAAACCACTATATTTATATTTATCAAGCAACAAATATCGTTCTCTCGCATCAATATAGTGTTTTTCTCTTACTTTTATATCACAAAATTTATAATTTATCCCATAAATTTCCAAATTCATTTTTTAAAACCTCTTTAAATTTTTTTGAAAGTGCAGGTCGCTTTCCATCCGTAGATATAGAAATAACAATTCCCTTTTTTCTAATAACCGCAGGAACAATAAATCTGCATTTTTTCGTATCATCGCATACATTGACCAGCACTCCTAACCTTTCAGCATCGTTAAAAATTTTTTCGTTTACATCATTATCTGATGTACATGCAAAAATCAAAAACTGATTTTTTATAATAAATGATGTATATTTTTTCTTGAAATATTTTATCTTATATTTTCTAATTATTGTTTCTAAGTTTCTTGATAAATTCGGACTAACCAAAGTAATTTTAGCATCGCACTTAACCAATCCTTTTATTTTTCTTTCGGCGATTTTACCACCACCAATAATTACAACTTTTTTATCTTTTAAGTTTAAAGATATCGGGTAGAATTTCATTTATTATACTTTTTAAATTTTTAAAAAACTATACCGATTATTGATTGTACTTGTAAGTCATCAGATTCTTTGTTAACTCCAAAAACAAAACCAATAGCAGACCAAATACTTTTTCCTTTGAAAGAAACTGTAGGACCAAGTAAATGCTTATCATCTTTCAAATCACCCTTAACTTCTATCCCTGCTCGGAAAATATCACTTAATATAGGATAACTTATTCCAGCACTATATTCTACTTTCCAGTCCTTTTCTTTTGTCGCTGTTTTATAATATTCTTCCGGAATAACATTCATGGCTATATTCAAATCGTTGATGTCTTTAGCCAATATTAGTTTTGTTTCCCATTTATCAGGATAACTCCTATCTGTTTGGATTTTATACTCAAGATATAGAATAGGATCAACAAAAAACTCTCCTTTATTAGCAAGCTTATACCTCGTCCGAAGTTTTACCTCTTCAAATTTGATTCTTCCCTTTCCATCAGCTCCTGCTGAAAAACTATCAACCATATAAAAAGAAAAATCCCAACGGGAAGTTAATCCTGTTTCAATTTCGATTTGTCTTTTCCATTTTGCTGTTTCAGACACTGATAAATCATTTTGGTCTATTCGGTGATATAACTCTAACTCTGTCTTTCCCGGTAACATAGTCATAAATTGATATGTCCATGCATAATAACGAAAATCACAATAACTGAATTTTGCCGTACCAATGATGATAAACATCATTAAAAACACTTTTTTCATAAAACCTCCCTGACTTCTATTTGTTCTTTTTTAATTTTACCATAACGTATTTTATAAGCATTAATGTTTGGTTTTGCATAATTAGATAGAGATACTATTAGATAAATTACATTATCATAATACGCCATTTCAACATCACGTGAAGATGGATACGCTTCACTGTGAGTATGCGAATGGTAAATGCCTAAAAGTTCTAAGCTTTGATTCCTTATTCTTTTAAATATTTTGAATTGTTCTTTAATATCCATAAAATAGCAAATTTCCGGCTTTTCAGATATGTTTTTCATTCTATATATTTTTTTAATTTTGCAGTTTGTCCCTACGATTATACCACATGCTTCCTTTGGATATTCTCTTTTTACATGTTCAATGATATAATTTATTTGTTTTTTACTCAAAATCATCTTATTACTCCTGTAAGCAAAAATGAACTAATAAATGCTATTAGTGGTGAAATAATCCATACTAAAAATGTCTTTTTGGTTACTTTGTGCGAAACGGTTTGATAGAAACCATTCTTAGTATGTGAAATAGCAAAGATTGAAGCGGAATTAAGTTGAACAAGTGACTGAGGGATACCTAAAGCCGATGCAAAGATTAAAAGTGTTGCTGTTATAAAATTGACTACAATAACTGTAACCAATCCAAAAGGAACTATTTCTTCGCCAATTGTACACATAGTTTTTTTACCCCAAAACATCGCTCCAAACATAAACAACAATCCTATAAAAAATAATCCAGAAAAAATATTTTTAATAATACCACCTGCGACTAAAGGACCTACTGCATTTGCAACGTTATTACTACCTATTGCAAATGCAACATAGCAACCTGCTAATACGGATAGTTTTTTTAATATTCTTTCATTAATAAATATTTTTTCATAGATCCAAAGATTTTTAAATTTTGGAGGATAAATTTTTTTATAAAAAAATAACGTTAGGAAATAAGAAACAAGCGGTAATAATATCCAAAAAGGTATTATTAATAAGAATTTACTCCAATTAACATGCCCAATCGCAATACCGCTTCCCACTATTGAAAAGACGGTAGCCCATGAAGTGGACTGGGGCACTTTAAAGATATTAGCAATAAATAACCCAAAAGAGGCAGAAAAAAGTATTATTATTGCTGTCTTAAAATTAACAAATTGTTCTGGTAGTATTCTACCCTTAAGTGTCATGGTGACATTATTTCCCAATAATATTGCACCAATAATAACAAATAATCCAAACAACAAAATAACTGATTTTGTTTTTATTATTTTGGAACAATAAGATACTGCAAATGCCGGCGCCACACCACTCGCACCCATATTTATTGCAAAAAATATCACAATTAAAAATAAAATAATCATTGAGTTTCATTTTAACGGTCGTGTATGAATACCGCATTCCCCACCCATTTTGCTTGTTCCTACCCATCTGCCCGCTCTTTCATCCTCTTCATTTGTTATTTTTGTGCATGGGAGACAACCGAGTGAACGGTAACCCAATTTATATAATGGATTCACCTTTACCTCATATAAAGCAAGATACTGCCATATTTCCCTTTCTTTCCAAAGTAATATAGGATTTAATTTTATTAGCCCTTTATCCCTTTCTTCCACTTCTTTGAAATCGGTACGAGTTTTTCCTTCTGTGCATCTTAATCCAGTAACCCAACACGTAGCATCCATTTCAAGCAGCGCCTTTCTCGTAGGTAAAACTTTTAAAATATCACAGCATTTATGAGGATCTGTTTCATAAAGATTATCCGAAATAATTTCATCATTTTTATAAATCTTTAATTCTGGATATCTCTTAACCGTTTCATTCATAAATTCAACGGTTTCTTTTGGCTTAAACCTTGTAGTTACAATAAACCCTTGTATTTTAGGACTGACTCTTTTTACTAAATCCCATACAGCAACTGAATCCTTTCCTAAACTATTAGCAACAATAAGTCCATCACCATATATCTTATAAGCTTCAGAAATTAAAGATAATGACCTATCCATCTTCTCTTTAAAATTCAAACCATCTACCAACGCTTTCAAATCCGCACCTTTTACTTCTTCTAAAATACCCATTTTTTCTCCTTATTATACATATTGTCTATCAACTTTGTAGACTTTATATGTTAAAAAAATTTGTTAATCTTATAATGTTTAATTATTTGATTAACTTTTATTTACTTGGAAATTAAAAATATACCTGTTAGTGCAAATAAATTTGGAAATATTTTTATTATGCTTTTTTCTCCTATAAAAATAGACTTCTCTATTTTAAAACCTTTGTTTTTGCAGTAATTAATAAAATCAGAGATGCTCAAAAAATGGAGATTTGGAGTATTATACCATTCATAGGGCAATGAAGTTGTAACCGGAACTATCCCTTTAAAGAATATTTGTGCCCGTGCTTTATAATATGCAAAATTCGGTATACCTACTATTACTTTTCTACCGACATTTATAGCATCTCGTAATATTATATCCGGTTTTTTTATTTGCTGCAAACTCTGATACAAAACCACATAATCAAATGATTTATCTGCATACCCCTTAAGTCCATTATCCAAGTCCTCATGGAAAACACTTATTCCACGTTCAACACATTTATAAATCGCTTGTTCATCTAATTCTATTCCCTGTGCCCTTACTTTTTTCTGTTGAACAAGTAATGATAATAGTTCACCATCCCCACACCCAAGATCCAAAATGGATGATTCATCTTTTATCCAATTCATCACTATGCTATATTCAATTTTTATTTTATCGCTCATTTTTTTCTTCCCGAATATACATGTTCTAAAAAGTGTTTTATAAGATTTGTCTCCTGCTCTATTTCTAATAGAAAAGCATCATGCCCGTATGTAGAATCTATTTCGCAATATGTAGCGTCTACACCTGCCAATTTACATGCCTTGACTATCTCCCGTGACTGATAAGCAGGATAGAGCCAGTCAGATTTAAATGCAATTATAAGCAGTTCTGCTTTTACATTTTTAAATACTTCGTATAATTGTTTATCACCTGCAATATCAAAATAGTCCAATGCTTTAGTTATATAAAGATATGTATTGGCATCAAATCGCTTGACAAAACTATCCCCCCTATAGTGAAGATAACCTTCAACTTCAAAATCAGGGTCAAACTTAAAAATAGTTTTATTTTCTTTTGAGCGTCTACCAAATTTTTCAGCCATTGATTTATCACTCATATAAGTAATATGACCTATCATTCTTGCAACCGCAAGACCGCGGATTGGAGCAGATTCTCCATAGTAATTACCATCCTGCCAGTTAGGGTCCGACATAACAGCTTGTCTTTCTACTTCATTGAATGCAATTTGTTGTGATGAGTGTTTTGCGGTTGTGGCAATAGGAATACCTGAACACACTCTGTCCGGATAAGAAACAATCCATTGTAAGGTTTGCATTCCACCCATTGAACCACCAACAACGGTTAAAAGTTTTTTTATCCCTAAATGATCTATTAAATATCTTTGAGCATTGACCATATCTTTGATTGTAATAATCGGAAATTCCATGCCGTATGGTTTATTAGTCTTCGGGTTTATTGAAGACGGTCCGGTTGAACCCCTGCATCCACCTATTACATTAGAACAAATTATATAATTTTTATCAGTATCAAATGCCTTTCCCGGACCAATCATAGTATCCCACCAACCAGGATTTTTATCACCTTTATGATAACCGGCTGCATGAGCATCACCGCTTAACGCGTGTTCACATAGTATTGCATTACTTTTATCTTCATTAAGTTTACCATAAGTTTCATACGCAAGTGTTATCGGACCCAACTTCTCACCAGAATCCAATACCAATTCATTAGGTGGTTCAGCAAAAGTAAAATATTTTGTCTCTGTAATACCGACATTATTTTTTGGGATTAGATTATCACTCTGTTTTTTATCCATAATTATCATTCTCCTTCGCCTGACAAAACATAAATTGTAATATAAAATATACTTTCTTATTATATTTCATCTATACTAAATTTATGTGATGCTTCGGAGAATTTCGCTTTATTATTCAATAATTTAATAGGTGAAGCTTCATTTTTCTTCCTGAAAAAGCCATGTAGAAAGATATCTTTCACCGGTATCAGGAAGAATAACAACTATAGTTTTTCCTTCGTTCTCCTTTCTTCTTGCAACCTCTAAACCTGCCCATAATGCAGCACCGCTTGATATCCCTACCAAAATACCCTCTTCTCTTGCTATTCTACGAGCCATTATACCAGCATCTTCATTTGAAACAGTTATAATTTCATCCAAAACTTTTTTATCCAAAATCTTTGGTACAAAACCAGCACCTATACCCTGAATCTTATGTGAACCTGGCTTTCCACCAGAAATAACAGGTGAATCCTTTGGTTCAACTCCGATAATTTGAACTGATGGTTTTTTTTTCTTTAATGTTTCGCCTACACCAGTTACTGTTCCACCCGTTCCTATGCCTGCAACAAAAAAATCCACTTTGCCATCAGTATCTTGCCATATCTCTTCAGCAGTTGTCTTTCTATGAATTTCAGTATTTGCGGAATTTTCAAACTGCTGAGGAATAAAGCTGTTAGACGTAATTTTTGCCAATTCTTCCGCTTTTTCTACTGCACCTTTCATACCCTTGGTCCCGTCGGTAAGAACAATATCTGCACCAAATATCTTAAGTAGTTGTCTGCGTTCTACACTCATAGTATCAGGCATAGTAAGGATAAGTTTATATCCCTTAGCAGCACATACGAATGCAAGTGCTACCCCAGTATTCCCGCTTGTCGGTTCAATTATAACAGAGTTTTTTTTCAATACACCTTTTTTTTCGGCATCCTCTATCATTGAAACACCGATTCTGTCTTTTACGCTTGAAAGCGGATTAAATGATTCTAATTTTGCTAAAATCGTTGCATCAATATTTTTAGTAATTTTATTGATTCTAACTAACGGCGTTCTCCCAATTGTTTTAGTAATATCATCATAAATCTTTGCCATAATTCCCTCCAAATATAACAAGAGATTAGAGGTTAGGGATTAGGGGTTAGTAAAATCTTACACCAAAAACCATTCCCTTATCTCTATACGCTTACCTCTTTACGCTGCTTTACCTAATGCTCGGTCTATATCAGCAATTATATCGTCTACATGTTCTATTCCTATTGAAAGTCGTATAAAATCAGCCGTCACACCGGTAGCAATCTGCTCTTTTTCCGATAACTGTTGATGTGTCGTGGTCGCAGGATGAATAGCAAGTGATTTTGCATCCCCGATATTTGCCAGATGTGAAATCAGCTCAAGAGAGTTAATAAATTTTTTTCCCGCTTCTAACCCGCCCTTAATTCCAAATCCTATAATAGAACCGGAACCGTTCGGCAGATACTTTTTGACTCTCTCTTTTTCAGGGCTAGAATCCAATCCGGGATAATTAACCCATGAAACTTTTGGATGGCTCTCTAAATATTTTGCAACGGTTAATGCATTTGATGAATGTCTATCCATTCTAAGATGAAGAGTTTCTAACCCCTGTAAAAACAAAAACGAATTGAACGGTGATAATGCAGGACCCATATCTCGCAAAAGAACTACCCTTGCTTTAATAATGTATGCAATATTACCAAGCGGTTTTAGCGCCTCAACAAAATTAATTCCGTGATAACTTGGATCAGGCTCGGCAATTAATGGAAATTTGCCATTAGTCCAGTCAAATTTTCCGGAATCAACAATTACACCACCGAGAGAAGTTCCGTGTCCTCCGATAAACTTTGTTGCAGAATAGACAACTACATCAACTCCAAAATCTATAGGCCTTAATAAATAAGGGGAGACAGTGTTATCCAATATTAATGGTATTCCATTTTTATGAGCGATTTTTGAAATACCCTCCAAATCTGCTACATCTAATTTAGGATTGCCTATTGATTCCGCATACAGCGCTTTTGTCTTAGAAGTAATTGCTTTTTCAAATGCCGACAAGTCACTTGATTTAACAAATTTTACATTAATCCCTAATTTAGGAAATGTATAATGGAAAAGATTATACGTTCCACCATAAAGATTATCTGCCGAAACGATCTCGTCGCCTGCTTTTGCAATATTAAGTATTGAAAGTGTAATTGCCGACTGTCCGCTTGCAACAGCTAATGCACCAACCCCGCCGTCAAGCAACGCCATCCTTTTTTCAAAAACATCAGTAGTAGGATTCATCAATCTTGTATATATGTTTCCAAACTCTTTCAATGCAAAGAGGTTTGCAGCATGTTCGGTATCCTTAAACTGATATGAAGTAGTCTGATAAATAGGTACCGCTCTTGCCCCTGTTGTTTTGTCCGGTTCCTGCCCTCCGTGCAACGCTAACGTCTCTACTTTTAAATTTGTTTCATTTTTAGCCATGTTTACCCCCGATAACTGCAGAGATTAGTGTATAGCGTATAGGGTATAGTATTTAGTATTATTAAAATCTTTTACTAATCCCTAACCTCTAACCCCTAATCCCTATCCCCTATATTGTATAATCCGGTGATTTCATAGACATTTTTCTTACCCTATCTACCATATCCGCAAAATTCGTATTATCCACCACATTATTTATATACTCTCTTATATCAACAAATATATTTCTGAATGGACATCGCTGAATATCATTACAGTTTGATGTTTCTGTTTTGCTTACGCAAGTAATAGGAGCGGTGGTTCCATCCATTAAGCGAATTATTTCACCCAATTTTATCTTTTCCGGTGCTTTTGCTAACTGAATCCCACCATACGGACCTCTTCTGCTCCTAATGTAACCTGCTCCTTTTAATATAAGAACAATCTGCTCAAGATATTTAATCGGAATATCTTCTTTCTTTGAAATATCTTTTATCTGAATAAGCCCTTTCTGATAATTCAAAGACAAATTCAATAAAATCTTTAATGCATAATCCCCTTTATACGTTATCTTCATAAAAACCTGTTCTATAGTTCTATGGTCATTACGTTCTGTAGTCAGCCCGCCCTTCGGGCGAGGTCTCGCCAAAGCTCAGTGGCGGAAACAACAGAACTTCAAAACGATTTTTCCTTTGTTTACGAGCTCCCGAGCGTATTCTACTTTGTCTATCATCTAACTATACTTTACAGAAAAATAAAAGAAATGTCAAGTACTTTTTTTATTTTTATATTTTTTTTATTTTGAGGTAGGATACATGAGATTATTTTATCGTCTAAAAACAATCTGCCCAATACATTTTCTTTTTAACTACTTATCATCTGTAAAATAATATTCTTTTCCAATAATCTCAACTCGCTTTTATCTTCCAGAAATCGTTCAACATCCTTTCTTACGTGGTTAAAATCTATTTTTTTAATCCTCTCGCCAAGAAACTCCTTAAAATTACCAGAACCAATCTTTAAATGTTTGCCTTCTGTTTGCTTTATTGCATTATTCAATAAAATAAAATTCGGTTCAATTTTTTTACCGAGATACCAAACAAGGTCATAAAAATCTCTACCCTTTGTATATTTCCTATAAAAACAAGCGTGTAATTTAGTTGCATATAAAGATGGCAAATCAAATTGCCTTACAGCAAAAATAAATGATTTGTTTATCGGAGTGAATAATGTTTTAAATCCTTTTGGTGAGTGGGTGTCAATCTCAATTTTTATTGAAATTTTATGCCCTTTGATATTACTGATTTTTAGTTCATTTAATATATCAACAAATTTCAACATGCAGGTATTTACAACATTACTTTCTTTTACCACCAATTCTACCTTAAGTCCATACCGGTTTAATTCCTTTTCTAAAACACTATTAATATTTTTAAAAGAATAATTCTTTTTACTAATTAAGTTGAAATCCAAATCCTCGCTAAATCTTCGCAAATCATAAATAATCCTTAATGCAGTTCCACCGACAAATGCTACATTTTCAAAAACCTGTTGGTCAAAAAAAATCTTTAATACAAGAATCTGCAGATATTCCCTCGTTTTATTAGCTTTTTCTTCAATATCAATTACATCCTTGAATTTCTCTTTTAAAAGCTCATACATTTTAACCACCCTAAAAATCGCTTAACTTTAAGAATTCCTTAGCAATTTCATTCAGTTTCTTATTAGAAAATAACCGTATATAATCCTTAAACTTCTTTTTATTTAATATTCCTGTATTCTGAAAACGAAACGATTCTCGCAAAACATCCCCATAGTTTTTTTGAAATCTGTTCTTATTAAGATACAAGAAGTCCACAACAGCTTTTTCCGGAACAGCAATAAAACATGTCATTCCGTTTTCATCTTCCTTTTCAATAAAACCTGTAAAACAACTTTCCTTAATATGTTGATACGTAAAAACACCCATTTTATTTACAAATTGGGCATTTTTCTTTGTAGTAACCGAAGTAATATCAACTGTCCTCTCCGGGATTAAATCGTAAATAGAAAGTACGTATTCCAAACTAACATACGAAGGACTATAGATTTCCTTTGCAATGAACATTTTTGATGGATTGATTTTTCTATCTATATTATTCAATAAATAAAAATTCTTTTTTAACCGAATAATAAAACCCTTATCCGCCCATCTCTTTAACTGCACATTAAGAAAAGGATATACATAATTACTTTGCTTTAAATATCTACCTTTAATTATAGGTAAATTTACTACCAACTTTTTAAATTCTTCGAATCTCATATATTTTCCTTATATATACATATATGTATACTTTAAGATATTATTATTATATAGTATATTTGCATTTTTGTCAAGTGGTTTTTATATTTTAGCAAATGTCCCTTTCCATTAAAGCAATTAATTCGTTATAGTTTTCTATTCTACAAATTTTATTACGTATACTTCTTGCATCCGGAAAACCTTTTATATACCACATCATAACTTTTTTAACAAGACCTATATTTCCTTTTCCCCCGGGTAAACACCCCTTGTATTTTTCAATATATCTTATATGTTCGCTCATTGCGTTTCTTTTTTTTTCTGTAATATTTTTTGGGGTTGCAAACTCTCCTGTTTGCAAATATTTTTCAATGTCTTTAAATATCCAAGGTATACCTAATGAGCCCCTTGCTACCGTGATACCGTCACAACCGGTTTCAATAATCATTTTTCTTGCAAGTTCAGGGCTAAAAATATTACCGCTTCCGAAAACCGGTATTGATACCGTTTCCTTAACTTTTCGTATACTTGCATAATCTATTTTACCGGAATACATCTGCCTGCAGGTTCTGCCGTGTATGAAAATAGCATCTATTCCGTTATCTTCAAGTCTTTTGACTAAATCTATAAGGAACGGTAAGTCATTTTTATCATAACCGGTTCTAATTTTTACAGTTATGGGTAACTTCAGTTTGCAGGAATAAGATAGTGTTTTTGCTATTTTAATCAATGTGTTAGAAGATTTCATCAAATAGGCACCCGATTTCTTTTTCAGTATTTTTTTTACAGGACATGCACTGTTAATGTCTAAAAAAACAATATCAGGCACAGTATCTATAAGAATATAGGCAGCATCCAATATCTGAAAGGGGTCACTGCCTATTATCTGAGCAGATATTGGCTTGTCTTTCAAATTTGTTTTTAATATTTGAAAGGTTTTAGGATTTTTCATAATTAGTGATGCTGCATCTACCATTTCAAAAAAACAAAGTTTTGCTCCATGTTTACGTACCATTGTCCTAAATGCAAGGTCTGTGCATCCTGACATCGGTGCCATTATTATATTTGATGAAATTTCTTTTTTACCTATTTTAATCATATTTTGTTAGGATGTTTAAGAATATTAAGAGGATTATGAAGGGAACAACATATTTGATTCCATGAGAACAGATAAAATGACTATTTTTTCAGAATGTTTACTTTTATCCAATTCCAATTAAAAATAATGTGAACAAATATCAGCAAAATAAAAAGTAAACCGTTGTATTTATGAATGTTAAATATGAGCTCCTGGTCAATAATATCTATTTGGAAAAGCATATTAAATATTGAAATTGTTTGTATAAGAAAAGAAATAAGCAAAATAGGATTTGCTATGTGAAGCAATTTAATTTTGTTCATCCCACCACCCCCTGATATAATTTTGGATTTTCGGACCACTCTTTTGTTATTTTATGTAACTTTCCATGCATTAATTGAAATTTGAACATTGCTGAATATAACTCTGTTTTCAGCTTGTTTAATTCAACGTTATTAATAGAAGGATTCGTCATTTCTTGCTGGAATTTTGATTGAGGAATACCTAACATTTTTAATTTATTCAAAATTTTAACATACGAACAACCCTTACATCATCTTCCATTATTATTCCCCCCTCATACTACTGCGATATCCCGCCATCCCATAATACAATCAACGTATTCTATTGCCGGTTAAACCAGTCCTGGATGTACCACCTTGTTTCGCTGTCAATCTGGTACAATCCCTTCGCGTTTTTATCCTTGACTACCATACTGAACCAACCAGGATATACTATATCCTGCAATTCTTTAATCGTATCCCCTTCGCTGTAATATTCCTTGCCTTCGGTATTGTCAAAAGCTTTCCAGTGCCCGGTTATAAAATCCTTGTAAAATAAAACAGCATGCGCCCATCTATAACCAATATGCCCGACAATCCTTAAATCATAACCGTTATCTGCAAGTAAATACGCTTGCAATCTCGCCTGTTCAGTGCAATTTCCCCTTTTATTACCGAATACGTTAACCGGGTCGTACATTGTAGATAATCCGGCGAAACCATTGTGGTCGTTCGAGTAACTCAAATAGTTATATGTATATTCTTCCGCCTGCTGTGGGGTATTTATAGCGCCTTGCAGTTGCTCAATAGAATAATCGGCAATGTTAGCAGGCAATGTATGTCTTCCTGATGTATATGCAAAATTATGTAATTCATTTTTAACATTATCCCTTGTCATGTACGGATTATACGACTGAATATCAAAATTCCACGATATATTCAAGCCTCCTGATATTTCTTTTTGAGCTTTTGATACATATCCTTCAAGATTATAAGCCTGTACCTTTTTATTGACCATTAACGAATGCCAATTTTTCTTTTGCTGGTATATGTTCTCAAATTTTATTCTGTAATTTTTCATATCTTTCTTCAAGCCAATTTCCAACCTTTTGTCCTGGTAAGGATAATTATCTTTTTGAAGTTCAAATACCAAAGGATATGCATATATGATATCAATATTATCGCTTACTACTCCTGTTTCCAATTCTGTGTTCCTAAATATATCTACCGGTAAATACGCGGAATTTCTAAATATATCTGAAAATCCTAATTTTAAATTATAATCTGCATATATGCTTTTTAAGTATCCCAAACCATAATCAAGCTGCAAATAAGTAAACGCACCGTAAGTATAATCATTGATAAATGCTTTTTTCGGATTACCTCCGAAATTCAATCCAATTGAGCTTTCAATTACCAAATCATTTATCAAAAAACGATTATATAAAAATCTTTGTCTTGTTCTAAATGCTGATAATATTACCGATTCGGTATCTAAATTCGTTTTCATTGTAAATATATGCGGAAAATAAAAGACACCTGCAACATATTCAGGGTTATATATAAGTTTGCTTCTTATATGTTTGTTATATGCAAATTTATACTTTAAAAATAATGAATCATCTATTAATTTATTTTTTTTCGTATAAAGCAAATTCCACCCATACTCAAAATCCGAGTTTCTATACATATCATAAACGGATATATCAGTAGAAGATAATCTACCACCCATATAAGCACAAACATAGACAACATTTAATAATATTAATATAAATTCTGTTATACCACCATAATATATTCTTTTCATATCATTCTATAGAATCAGTCCACACCTTACTACTAATTTTTAATGTGCAAACTTTTAATAAATAGAACCGTCCCCATTATTTCTTTTCCCATTTGAGAAGTTCAGCGACTTTTGCCAGGCTTGAACCGTCTTTTATTTCTTTACGCAACCTATTTTCTTTTTCAAGTACATCCATAGCCCTGTTA
>Ga0208246_1000545_pt1 | contig 29199 bp, 30 predicted proteins | sample RifOxyD2_FD_184039 | JGI IMG/M metagenome (GOLD analysis project Ga0208246, IMG submission 184039) | Soil microbial communities from Rifle, Colorado - Rifle Oxygen_injection D2 (SPAdes) | ecosystem: Environmental > Terrestrial > Deep subsurface > Rock core/Sediment | place: Rifle, Colorado... | reverse complement strand
GTCTTCTATTATTAAGTTATTACTTACTTCAAGGTCAAAATCAGAATCCTGTAATGTGTGGGTTACTACACCGCCGGATGAGATTGTTAGATTTGATGTGGTAAGTTTAGTGTTCAAATACAATTTTCCATATATTTGAACAGAATTGGTATATGTATGAGGATTATCTAATATGTAGGTTTCTGTAGAAAGAACTATTAAATCACTGTCTGTATCGGTTACTGCTAATAAATACGTATTGGATAAAAAAAATATGATTAATATTGCTAATAATATATTTAAATATATATTTTTCTTCATATTCTATGCTATCTTGCCTATATTTAGTCTCTTTAAATATTTTCCGACTTTCAACAGGTCCGCTTTTGTATCAACACCTATTGTATTGTATTTTGTTTTAACAACAAAAATTTTATAACCGTTTTCTAAAATTCTTAACTGTTCAAGTTTTTCTGCAATTTCAAGCGGTGTTTGTTTCATCCCGGAATATTTCAGTAAAAAATTATTGCGATAGACGTATAAACCGATATGTTTAAGTGAATTTTGTAAAGGTAATCGCGAAAAATAAATAGCAAAATTATTTTTATCAATTATAACTTTTACGTCATTTGGATTTGTTCTTTCCTGTTCCGAGGTAAAATCAGTTGCAAGTGTTGATACTAAAATATCTTTGTTATCAATTAACGGTTTAACCGCTAAATCAATCATTGCGTGCTTTATTAGCGGTTCATCGCCTTGAATATTAACGACGATATCACAATTCATTTTTTTTGCGACAAATGCCAGCCTGTCGGTACCGCTATTGCATTGCGGCGTCATTATTACATCTGCGCCAAAAGATTTCGCAGAATTAAAAATTCTTTTGTCATCGGTTGCAATTATAACTTTATCTAATAATTTGGATTTTGAAACTGATTCATAAACCCATTGTATCATGGGTTTGTCTAAAATTTTAATAAGTGGTTTTCCTGGTAATCTGGTAGAGGCGTATCTGGAGGGGATAATACCAATTATTTTCATTTTAATGCTTTTGATAACTCCTGAGGGGAAACCGTTGCGGTACCAACTTTTCCAACGACAATTCCGGCTGCAAAATTTGCAATTTTTGCCGAATCTGAAAGAGACATCCCACTTGCCAAAGCCAAAGTTAATACGGCAATTACAGTGTCTCCTGCTCCCGTTACATCAAAAACTTCTTTCGCCGCTGTGGGTATATGCAAACTTTTTGTTTGTTCAAAAAGAGTCATGCCGTTTTCACCCTGAGTTATCAATACTGACCTGCATTTTAGTTTTTTTAATATTTTTTTCCCAAGTTCGTCTATTTCACTTATATTTTTTAACCTTGTAATATGCATTCCGCCCATAGCTTCGTAGATGTTCGGCGTCAAGCAGTCGACATATTTATATCTTGTAAAATGTTCTATTTTAGGGTCAACGGTAACTATTTTTCTATGTTTTTTGGCTAATTTTATAATCTTTTGTATTATACTTTTGGTGATTACTCCTTTACCATAATCCGATATCAATACCGCATCTGAATCAGATATTCTTTCAGTGAAGAATTCTAAAATCTTTTTTGTGTTGACCGGGGAAAGTTCACGTACGGTCTCTTTATCAAACCTGACAACTTGTTGATGACCGGCAATTATCCTTGTTTTGATGGAAGTTTCTACGGTTTTATCTTTAAATATACCGCTTACATCAATATTTTTCGCATGAAGTTCTTTTAATAATACTTCCGCAGTATAATCATTCCCGACAATACCTGAAATAGAAACATTTCCGCCAAGAGAAACTATGTTATTTGCAACATTTCCGGCTCCGCCTAAACAGTATGTTTCCATCTTAACTTCAACAACCGGAACGGGTGCTTCCGGTGAAACTCTTCGTGCCTCACCACGGATAAACCTGTCAAGTATCAAATCCCCAAGAATAAGCACTTTCGCTTTCGAAAATTTATCGAATATATGACTAAAATTCATAAGAGAAATTATATAAATTTATTACAGAAAAGTCAATAAAGAATGATATAGCAAAGGAAGCATTATTTCGTGGTGCCCGATGAAGTAAAAACCACTGCCGCCGGTAGGCCTTGAAACTATATTTTCTGCTGCTCTATACTGATAATTCATATCGAAATTACAAGCAGTAAAATTATTAACTTTATGCCCAAGATTTCTTGCTAAATTCAATGATTTTAGGAAAACTTCCGGCAAAATTACAGCAGACCCAAAGTTTAAAACCACACCGCCTTCCAATTTTGTAATTATATCCGTAAGTTTTATGAAATCATTATATGATGTTTTACCCCAGCTTGCCCCGTCACATTCGGGATGCTGATAAATTATATCGGTACCTATACCGGCATGTACCGTTGCCGGAATTTTTAAATTATATGCATTTGCAAAAATGCTATCTCTATGAAATTTTAATTTTTTATTGTTAATCATATTGCCGATTGTTTCGCCAAGCCCGAGATTTCTTTTTGCACCTTCTTTTACCGCTCCATTTATATATTTTCCTGTTTCAAGTGACATACCGAATTCACCTTTTTTTAATTGTATTGCGACATCTTCGGACGTTTTTCCGGTATAAGCAAGTTCAAAATCATGGATGATTGAAGCTCCGTTTGTCGAAACCGCGGTAATTACGTTTTTTTTCATTAAATCAATGACTATACGGGAAAGCCCGCATTTAATGACATGCGCTCCAAACATAAAAATAACAGGTTTTTTATTTTTTTTAGCAGAAATAATCCTTTTGACGACTTCTTTAAAATTCTTGCCGGCTAAAACATCCGGCATGCACTTAATTAAATTTTTTTTATCCGGAGTTACCAGCATGTTTATGCTAACCTTGCTTTCTCTTTTCTCCAACGGATATCTTTTAACTTTTTTTATATTTATCACCATGCCCCCTTCATTTTTCAGGAATGTTCGCCATATTTTCATTCCATTCAGCAATGATATTACCAACGCTGACTCCGGATTTCATCTTTACGGGAATATGTTTTTCATCGTCAGTTAGCCATATTTTTATAGTTCCCTTTTGCATAAAAATACCCTGATCCTGAAGAATCGGTTCAACAACAATGGTCTTATATTCTTTATTATTAACATTTATTGTCTCTCTACCGTAAATGTTAATATACATTATATAATTTTTTTTGTGAGAATTAACATTTACTTTTAACGCTTTACCAGGTTCAAGTTTCTGAAGCCTAACCCAGTAAAAAGCAGAAAGTACATCTAAAGCATTATCAAAAATATTAAATGTTTCTCCTTTATTATTTGTTCCGATATGTTTTTTCTGATCGTATTTTGTCATTCTTTCCCGTTTGTATCTGCCTTCTTTTATTTTTTGCAGAAATGCTAACGAATGAAAACTATTAACATCAATCCAAGCTTCATTCATATCTCTTACTTTATAAAACACATCAAAAAACGGCACTGATTTTGCTTCAGAATATATATGATATGCTTTTTTACCTTCATAATCCTCTATACCTTTTACTTCAAGAAGACCATATCCGACTTTAACAAATTGCCAGCTTACTTCAAAAACCAATTTTTCACCTACAATCAGCGTCTTATTCTCTGAAAAACAATTATTAATAGGTAAAAAACACAGCATTAAAACAAGTATTTTAATTTTCATTTTTTATTATCCATTCTGCGGCAGCTAAAATATCTTTCGCTGTATAATCCGCACCTTTGACATCTTTACCCTGACCGCTTAAAACAAAAATTGATTTTGCATTTATGCTTTTTGCCAAATCAATATCACATTGTTTATCGCCGACAATGTATGAATTTTTTAAATCTATATTTAAATCTTTTTTTGCCCTAATAAGCATTCCGGGTTTTGGTTTCCTGCAAGAACAGTTATCGTCCGGATGATGCGGACAAACATATATATTATCAATATGGGCATAGTTTTCATTAAGCCTCTTTTTTAATTCCTTGTTTACTTCGTCTGCATCTTTCCTGGAGTAATACCCCCTTCCAATCCCGGACTGATTAGTAACAATTATAACTTTATATCCTGATTTGTTCAATAGTCCTATCGCTTGTGCAGATTTTTCGAAAACCTTAAGATCTTTAACTTTTGATAGATAATGTGAGTCTTCAATTATCGTACCGTCTCTATCAAAAAAAACTACCCTGCTTTTATAAAACGTCAATGCCATTAAAAATAATGCAGTCATTCTAACTTCCGAATCACCATAAGTATATTCTGTTAAACCTGATAATAAAAACCCTGGAATTCCCAATAGACATCCTGAAATAAAAAACCTCTCTAAACCACTGACGTACTTTGCTTTTCTTATTCCGTAATAAAAATAAAATACAAATAAATTCAAAAAAGCCAATAAACCAAATATTCCTCTTTCAGTCAGCAAATGTATAAATGTGCTATGCAAATGTGAAAGTTTATAATGTTCTTTTGGTAAATTTAATTTTTCATAATAACCGGGATATACCGTTTTTATATTTTTCATTCCGGTTCCAAATAACGGATAATCCTTAAAAATTGCAAAAGAAGTTTTCCACATGTTGATGCGGATAGGATCTCTGAAATCAGTTGCCCTTTTAATAATATTTGCCCTTTTTGGAAGGAAAAAACTTGAGGATATTATTAAGATTAAAATAATACCAAACCAAATAAAATTAATATTTTTAAGTATTTTAAATTGAGTAAAAAACATAATTCCAAAAATAACAAATGTCGTTAACCAGACCATCCTGACATAACTTAAAACTATTCCTGAAATAATAAGTCCGATAATCAAATAATAAAATATTTTTTTTCTTGAATTTAGTGAAAAATAAATGGCTATCGGCAAAGCCATAAGAAGCCCTTCTGCATATGTGTGCATCCATGAACGCGTTCCATGAGCGCGAAAATTAAACATGCTCAAAAGGCTTGCGGTTTTACCGTATGCAACATTATCCCAGATATTATTGCCGCTAAAGTACTGCCACAAACCTAATATGCCGGTCAAAGCAGAAGAAATTAAAAAGAAATAAACTATTTTTTTTACGTGTTCAAAATCTTTTACATTTACAGCAATAATAAAAAAAACTATAAAAAGCAATTCAGAATTTAAACCTTTTATACTATTTGAAAAATTTAAACCAAAAAATGAAGAAATTATTGTTACAAGCAGAAATATAAAAATTGGATAAATTAACGGAATAGAAAAATCTTCTGATTTTTTTAAAATTATTTTAATAATCCATACGAGCAATAGAATTGCCCAAACAACATTTGTTGCGGCAATAGAAATTGGAATTACAAACGCCAGCACCATTAATCCATAATATAAAATTGAATCAAGCTTTTTAACCAATCTGGCCCTCCAGAAATTTAGCAAATTCCTGTTTTTCTTTGATTTCAAGTTTTACATCAAGAACATAGCATGGAAAATCTTCCGGCAAACGGGTAGCATCTTTTGATGTGGTAATAATAGCTGCCTGAAATTCTGCGGCATCGCCGTAAAATTTTCCTATATCCCTGTCTTTAAAAAAGTAATGATCGGGATATTTTTTATGACCAAGAAGATTCAGTCCTAATTCTTTGATTGTCTTTTCAAAATCTTCAGGAACAGCAATCCCCGAAATGGCAATGACATTCTTTTCTTGTAAAGTTGATATTTCAACTTTATTGCCATTTCTATCAAAAATATTTTTACTGAAATATGCATGGAAAACGGGAATATCTTTTTTATATTTTCTTATTGTGGCTTCTATTTCCTGAATTTTTTCGTCCGGTACCTGATTGCTTCTTGTAATTACAATAACATCTGCTCTTGACAAGCCTTTTACGGGTTCTCTCAAATACCCTGCAGGTAAAAGCAAAAAATCACCGAAAGGATTCAAGGCATTAATACATACAATATCTAAATTCCTATAAAGGCCCAAGTACTGAAGCCCATCATCCAGAATTATCGTATCGGTTCCGAATTTTTCAATTGCAAAATGCCCCGCTTTGTATCTGTCTCTGCCAATGACAACAGGAACATTTTTTAATGACCTTGCTGATAGATATGCTTCGTCACCTGAAATCGTTGGACCAAGAAAAACCCTTTTTCCGTCACTCACTGTTACAGGATTATTATTTTTTATTTTAGATTTGTATCCCCTGGAAACTACACAAACTTTTTTTCTTGTTTTTGACAATAAATCTGCCAAAAATATTACTAAGGGAGTTTTTCCGGTTCCCCCGACTGAAATATTGCCTACTGAAATCACTTTACAATTTAATTTTTTCTGTTTTGCCTTTCTTATCATCTGTGAAATGTTAAAAAAGAAAAGATAAACAAAAGAAAGTGGTTTAAGAAATTTTAATGGTTTCATATTTTTTTATACACCTTTTCATAAATTTTTGAAAAAAACTGATTTGAATAGATCACTAAACGGTTTCTTAGCCATTTTTCAGGACCCCGCGCATCGATTCGTTTCAGTAGATATGGATTTTGATTAATATCATTAGACCCTATATCCAGAGTAAGCCCGCCTAAAAAACCCGCAGATTTTAAAACATCGACATATAATTCATCATATTCTCCGTACGGATAGCAAAAATATTTCGACTCCTTTTTCAAGTTTCCTTTTATAATATTTTTTGAAAGCATAATATCATCTATAAGCTCTTGTTTTGACGGTTTCATTAAAAAATATCTCGGATGACTGTGCGTATGCGACTCAAAATCAATAATTCCGGAATCCTGCATTTCAAGGATTTCTTCCCAGTTAAGATGCCCCAAAAGACCTACTTGGGATGTTATTAAAAATACCGTTGCTTTGAAACCATATTTTTTAAGTATTGGAAATGCTTCTGAATAATTATCCTTATATCCGTCATCAAAAGTTAAATGAACAGTTTTGTCAGGTAAAGTTTTCTTTCCATTAATATAATTATAAACCTCATCGAGTGTTGCGGAATAATATTTTTTTTCAATAAGTAATTTAATATTTTTCTCAAATATTTCCGGCGTAATCATTCCGTTTTTGTTAATATTATGATAACAGATTATTAATACTGACATTCGATAATTTTCCCAAAAACTTCTTCAGTTGAAAGTTTATTAAGATCTCCTTGTATATATCTGTGAATATCCGAATCCGGCGGTGTCCAATTTACAGGATTTGTTTTCAATCCATAAATGATAAACGTTGGAGTGTTCTGGCTTGTCGCTATATGACCCGGCGCTGACGAAGTACCTACATGCAGTTTAACATTTTTCATCAATGCGGCTAAATCTAAAAGATCAGTATTAAACGATAAAATATGTTTTTTCTTACACAAACCCATGGTTTCTCTTACGTAATCCTCCTCATTGGGTGCATAAGTAAAAACTATTTTAGCATTTAATTTTTCAGATATCAAATCAGCAAGCTTTGCAAATTTTTCTTTTTCCCAGCTTTTATACGCTCTTTTGCTTGTCACATCAAGAGTAATCAGAAAATCATTTTTACTAATACCATTTTCATTGAGAAAACTTATCACCTTTTCTTCATTTTCTTTATTAAATTTTAAGTCTAAATTAATGCCATCATCTTTTAAGTTCAATATTTCAAGAATTTTAAGACGGTCATAAACTGTATAGACCCGAGTTGAATATCTTGGCATAATATTATAGCACCAAAAACCCCAAGGCCTGTAAAATGCAATTCTTTTCTTAGCTTTTGATTTGAAAGTATAATATCCTGTAATGGCTGAATTCATGAAATCTATTACCACGTCAAACTTGTGTTCTTTTATCTTCTTTAATGAACCTTTGTCAAATAAAATTATTTCAGATAAATACGGATTATTTTTTAAAATTTTTTCAGATATCTTCTCGGTCAAAAAAAATATTTCACTTTCCGGCTTATTTTTTTTTATGGCCCTGATTAACGGTGTTGTAAGTAAAACATCACCTATTGCTCTTAATACAATTATTAATATTTTTTCATTCATTTTATATACTTTTTACCAATTACTTGTTACCCATTACTCATTACCCGTTGCTGTCTCTTTTTTCCTTCAATTTCAATAACGACACAAACTCATTATACGAGTCCATTAAAGAAACTGAAAAACCGGTAAAACCATCTAAAAAACCTAATTTTAAAAAATACAGTTTAAAAAATTTTATTAATGACTGCATCAATATAAATTTTGGAGTTTTACCATTACTGAACCAATATTCCGCTTTTCTCGAAGTATAAAAATTTGATTTTTTTAGCATATCTGAAATATCCTGATACGGATAATGCAGCATCGGAGATTCAAATTTTTTAACTTTGCCGTCAACATCAATTTTTTCATGGACATGTTTACATGAAAATTTTGCAAAACCATTTTTAAAAAACCGCAATTGGTAATCAGGATATTTGCCGCCAAATCTTAAAAATTTACCGAAATAATAATTCTTCCTAGGTATAGAATAACCCCTGACTTCATTTCCTTCAGTTTGAATTACGGATAACATTTCTTTTCTTAAATTACCTGTAATAACCTCGTCCGGATCCAAATACAAAATCCAGCTATTCTTGCACTGCTCAATCCCGAATTGTTTATTGACATTAAGATTCGGATTATTTTCTCTGCTGAAAATTTTCTGAGTGTATCTCTTAACAATTTCCGCTGTTTTATCTGTGGATTCACAATCAACAAAAATTATTTCATCCGCCCATTTAACGCTTTCAAGGCATCTTTCAATGTTTTTTTCCTCGTTATGCCCTATAATAGATACGGATATCATATAATCTCCGAATATATTCTTTCGGTACTATCTATCATATTCTCTTTTGAAAATTCTCTTGATTTTATTTTATTTAATTGGGAAAATCGCATTTTTAAATTTTTATCATTAACTATTTTCATTACAGCATCTACTATCTGCACTGGATTGTCCGGTGAAACCTGCAAACCATTTGTATTGTCTTCTATCAATTCCGGGACACCGCCCACGTTTGTCGCAACTATCGGCAATCCTGATGCCATAGCATCAATTAGTGAGGTGCAGAGCCCCTCCGAATCTGAAGATAAAATAAATATGCTAAAAATTGACAAAATTTGCGGAATGTCGTTTCTGAACCCTGTAAAAACGATTGAGTCCGATAATCCTAATTTTTCTGTATATGCTATTAATTCTTTTTTTAATACTCCCTCACCCACAATAAAAAATATCGAATTCGGAATCGAATTTTTAATTATTGATGCAGCTTGAATAAAATTTTTATGATTTTTGCACCTGTCAAGACTACCCACTGTACCAATAACTATCTGCTCTTTTTTAATATTGAATTCCGCATTAAGATACTCATTAGAAATCTTTTCAAATCTTTTTAAATCAACACCGGAATAAACAACTGAAATTTTATTCTCGGAAATTCCGCTTTTAACCAGAATTTCTTTTACCCTTTTTGAAATCGCAACTATTTTATCAACATTCTCATATTTCCATCTGTTATTTATACCGAATTCCACTCTTCGCGATAAAATAAGTTTTGATTTATGCCGTGATAATTTCGAAGCAATAACCCCTATCGTATGCGCATGTGCCGAATGTAAATGTATTATATCAGGTTTCACTTCTTCAATTATTTTTTTAGTTCTAAAAATTGCAAAAGGATCCAGTTCAAACAACATTTTTAAAGAAAAAAAGTCATAACTATTATCCTGTAATTTCTTATGTAATTCACTATCGGTTCGGCAGACAACATAATTGTTATGTCCTTTTTTAGAAAGACCCTCTACTAACCAAAAAAGCTGCTGTTGACCGCCGCGCCATGTTTTTTCAAAATCAATGTGCAATATTTTTAATTGTTTCATTATACGCCTTTTCTGTTTCTGAAATGAACTTGTCTATATTATATTTTTCTTTTATTATTTTTCTATTGTTTTCTCCGGTAATTTTTATATTTCCCGGTTTTTCTAAAAAATATAAAATATTTTTTGTTAAAATTTCAGAATCGCACGGCTCGGATAAAAATTCTTTACCTAAGATCTCAGGAATACATCCTACCGAAGTTGCGACTACCGGCTTGCCACAGCTCATCCATTCTAAAAGAACCCGGCTAACCGCTTCACTGCCGGTTGATGCGATAACCCCAATGGTACATCCTGACATGAACTTGTAAACATTATCTACATATCCTACAAACTGGATATTTTTTTCAATCCCCAGTTTACCTGCAAAAACCTTTAGTTCCTCATATTTTATATTTTCTTCTTTACCTGCAATTAAAAATTTTGCATTAGAAAATCTCTTCAATACAAAAGCAGCAGCTTCTAAAAAATATTTATGACCTTTTACCGGATCCAAACGGCCGACCATACCGATTATCGGACCTTCCGGAGCCGGATATTCCGATAAAACCGGAATTTCAATACCCTGATATATTATAGCAATCTTTTCCGGATTTGTTTTTATTTCAATATATCTTTTTTTTATAAGTTCTGATGCTGCTATTATTTTGTCAGTTTTAGCCGATAGAAAACTTCTTTTCGGATACATATCATCTGCTTTAGTCCTTACTATTGCAAATTTATTTTTAGAAAATATTGAAGCCAAATATGCTAAAAAATGTCCTTTTCCGGTGTGCGCATTAACAATGTCAATTTTTTTATTTTGAATCAAATCTTTTAATTTCAGAACGCTTTTTAAAATAAACGGATTTTTTCTTGAACATATCACCAGAGTTTCAAAACCATTTTCTCCTGCAACTTTTAACGGCAGACCATTCTTTACACCGGCAAAAAAAATCTTGTGCCCTTTTTTGGAAAGTCCTTTTGAGGATTCAATCGCATAGCTGGTCACTCCGCTATACCAAGGTATATCAATTATATTCAAAATATTCATAAAGCTTTTTTACAGCTCCAAATACTTCATCAACAGTAACTTTGTTCATACAATTAAAATGATTTCTTGGACATTTATTTGACCCATGCCTGTCGCATGGCCGGCACTTGATATCCTTTTCTATTACAACCGCTTTATCCGAATACGGGAAAAATCCGAATCTTTTTACTGTAGGACCAAAAATTGCAACAGTCGGTATATCCAATGCAGCGGCAATATGCATCGACCCGGAATCATTTGTAATAAAAACTCTGCATCTTTTTATCAACGCTGTTAGCTGTTTAAGCGTTGTCTTGCCGGCAAGATTAATCGGGTGTTTCTTCATATTTTTTTCAACTATTGATGCTGTATCAATATCATCGACACCGCCAAAAATTATTATTTTTCCGCCAAATTTATCTACAATTTTATCCGATAATTCTGCATATCTTTCCGGAAGCCATCTTTTGGTCGCCCAAACACTTCCCGGATTTATCCCAAAATATCTGCCCTGAGCGACCTGTCCTGAGCTTGTCGAAGGATCTAAAGTTGAGTCTGCATACTCATCGGATTTTTTATCAATATATATTTTTGTCTTTTCTTTTTCTAATTCAAAACCGAAATATTGCATTAAATCCAAATATCTTTCAAGTTGACATTTATCTTTATCAAAAGGTATGCACTTAGTTAAAAAAAACCTACCCGCACTATTACAAAACCCTACTCTCTTTTTTATTCCGGATAAATAGGCTAAAAAGCCAGATTGGAAAGAAGGGTGTGGAATTAAAACCGTATCATATTTTTTTTCCCTTATTTTTTTTGCTAATTTAAATAAATTAAAAATCCCCCTGTCTTTACCTTTTTTATCATAAACAATAATTTCATCAATATCCGGGTGCCCTACAAGAATATCTTTTGTCGAAGGAATGCATAATACAGATACTTCAGACTTTAAATATTTTTTTGCTGCCTGAATTAAAGGAATCGTTAAGACAACATCTCCTAAAAAAGCCGTCTGAATAATCAGTATTTTCACCTTTGCCTTCCTGAAAAACAATTAAAAATTAAAAATGTAAAATTAAAAATTGTGGTGTTTTATCTATGAACCATAAACTACTAACTCTGAACTTTTTACCTTTTACTCAACCTGTTCTGCCGCCTATGGCGAGCCTCGCCCCTTTGGGGCGGGAGCTTATTAAGTAGTCGAAGGATTACTCGTTACTGATTATCCCATCTGCTTCTGCTGTGATTTCATCCATTGCGATTTTCAATTCTTTTGACTTCTCTTCCAAACTATCATTTTCTTTGACATATACCGGATTACCATGACATACCGAAACTTTGTTAAATGGATATGGTATATGGAATTCATCCCAGTGTCTAACAATATATTTTCTTTTTGCACTGTAAGCAACAGGAATTATTGGTAATCCTGATTTCTGAGCGGTAATAAGTACACCTGGCTTTACTATTCTTTGCGGACCGCGGGGACCATCCGGAGTAAAAGCAATTACATTACCTTCTTTTGCATCTTCAATCAGAGAAAATAAAGATTCAACACCTCCTCTTGATGTTGAACCTCGAACAACCCTGTACCCAAATTTTTCTGCAACTTTTGCTATCAATTCCCCGTCTTTTGATCTGCTTATTAAAAGACCGATACCTTCACATTTGTGTGCCCATATTAAAAATATTTGCCTGCCATGCCATAAAGCATAAATTACCGGACTATTGCTTCTTCTTAATTCATCGTGTATTTGAGAATTTTTTATAATAATTTTTGAAGTTTTTCCGATAAGCCATATATAACAATATCCTATTTCAATTAATAACCTGTCTAATAAATTCATTCTTATTCTTTGTCCGCCGAAGAATGCGAGAATGCCGCGGCCGCCATTGTAGGATATGCCTCCCGTGGCAGTCTATTTTTTCTTCTTTAACAACCAATTAATAGCAAAAAATTTCGTATATTCAGGAAATATTTTATTATATTCAAACTTTACTCCTATTTTGGAAAAATCAACTTCTTTTAATATTTTATAATTCTCGAAAATTTTCGGAGAATCAATTTCTATTGGTTCTGTTACCTCACAATGTTCTTCTTCTGCCTCCATTTCAATTAGTTTAAAAATAAAATGCCGGGCAACATCGAGTCCGTCTTTTAATGATACATCTGTAATCTCATTTTTTTCTAATGACTCGACATCCTTACCGAGAGTAATTGAAGAAAGTGAAATAGCTATTGATTTCCCCAATTCAAAATAACCGCGAAAAACATCCGGTTTAAAAGAATCGTAAACTGTTGCCGGTTTTATATTTTTTTGAATTTCCTTTATTTTTTCTGCAAGTATTTCTTCGGAAATATCAATTTTTCTCTTTTTAAGTTCTCTAAAAATATAACCCTGTCTAAGATTAATTTTAAAGTTCCTTATTAACTTCATAATTACGTTATTATATCAGAAAAAGGCAGGTATTACAAGAAAAATGCTTTTGATTACACGGATTTCTAACATCGATTACACCGATTAAAACCTAAACCTTCTAATAGAATCTGCCCGTCCTCCGCAGTAGCAGTGCTACTGCTACGGAGGATGGATGTAATATGCATTCTAATCTGCGTAATCAGTGATTGTTACCTGCCTGCCGGTAGGCAGGGTTTTTTTAACAATCACAATTTACTGAGTTTTTCTTTTTTCCCATTCGTAAACAATCGGAGTCGCAACAAAAATTGTAGAATACGAACCGATTATTACCCCGAAAAGGAGAGCGAGCGCAAAATCGTGTATTACCTCACCACCAAAAAAGAAAAGTGATAGTAAAACTAATAAAACGGTGAGAGAAGTTATAACCGTCCTGGAGAGTGTTTCATTTACTGAACGGTTTATCAATTCATATAGAGTATCCTTTCTGTAAAGACGTATATTCTCGCGCATTCTGTCAAAAATAACTATAGTATCATTTATTGAATATCCGGCAAGCGTCAAAAGCGCCGCTATTACATTTATATTTATTTCTCTATTTAAAACCGAAAAAAGCCCTACAGTAATAAAGACATCATGTATTATTGCTATGACTCCTGCTGCGCCCCAAATGCCTGATTTAAATCTAAATGCGACATAAACGATTATTCCTACAAAAGACCAGAAAAGTGCAAAAAACGCTTGATTGACCAAATGTTTGCCAATGGTAGGTCCGACATATTCTGATCTTTCTAAAACATAAGGATTCTGAGGAACTTCTCTTTTAAAAATTCCCTGAATATTTTCTGAAATTCCCGCTTCAGTTCCTTTAACTTTCACTAAAATAGAATTTTGCTGGGGAAAATCCTGAAGCTCGCCGGTAACACCATTTTTAGATAAAATATTCCTTACATCAGAAAGTGGAATATGCTGATTAAATTTCAGCTGGATAAGTGTACCGCCGGAAAAATCGATTCCATAATTCAGTCCTTTATGAAAAAAGATTGAAAAAATAGAAATTAAAATCAGGCTTGCTGATAAACCAAAAAATATTTTTCTCTTGCCGACAAAATCAAAGTTAGTTTTTTTAAAGAATTGAATCATGTTTTTACTCCCTATTTTAACTTCAATGAAAAGTTAAAAGTTTAAATTAGAATCAAGTTTTTTTCGTTTTATTTCAATTTATACTTTTTATCCTTCGTCACACTCAGGACAAGTTTTTAACTTGCCTTAACTATATCGATAATTCTTTTAACTGTCTTCCTGTGAGCCAAAAATCATATATTTGATGAGTTACAATAACTGCTGTATACATCGACACGATTAAACCGAGTGTTAATGATACTGCAAAACCTTTTATAGGACCTGTCCCAAACTGAAAAAGAAATGCAGCAGCTATAAGCGTTGTTAAATTTCCATCCAGAATTGCTGAAAATGCTTTTTCATATCCAAGGTCAACTGCTACTCTAACCGTTTTCCCATTTCTTAATTCTTCTCTCATTCTTTCAAGTATAAGAACATTCGCATCAACTGCCATACCCACTGTTAGAATTATTCCCGCGATACCGGGTAGAGTTAGGGTCGCATGAAAAAGTGACATCAACCCAAGTAAAATTACTAAATTTAGAAGCAACGCCATATTGGCAATTAATCCTGAAAACTTATAATAAAAAATCATATACCCTACTACGAGTAAAATACCAATTATACAAGCCATTAACCCGGATTTAATAGAATCCCGACCAAGTGATGGCCCTACTATTCTATTCTCAATGATTCTTACAGGAGCAGGCAGTGCACCTGCACGGAGAATAATCGCAAGCCCTGAAGCTTCATCGGCGGTGAAATTACCCTCGATAATTGCATGCCCGTCCGGAATTCTGCTTTTTATATTAGGTGCTGATTGAACCACGCCGTCAAGTACAATGGCAAGTCGCCTTTCTATATTTGCTTCGGTAACCGCCGAAAATATCTTGGCACCGTCGTTATTAAAATCAATTCCTACATATGGCATCCCGTATTGCCCGCCGATTTTCATTTTGGCATCAGTTAAATATGCGCCCGTAATTTGAGCAGATGATGTAACAAGAAAGTATCCTTCCTCTTTACCGGGTAAAACCTCATAACCTTTTGGAATTAAATCTACAAATTCTTTTTTTGGTTTACGGTTTTCATCGTAAATATCTTTTAATTGAATACTCAGTTCTTTCGCCTTAGCTGCGATTTTTTCTATTGCCCCCGTACCATCAACAAGCCGGAATTCTAAAAGTGCGGTTTTACCGATTAAATCTATAGCGGCTTGCGGATCTTTCACCCCAGGTAGTTGAACGGTAATCCATTTTTCGCCTTGCTTAGCAATCAATGGTTCCGAAACACCAAACTGATCAATACGATTTCTGATAATTTCTATCGCTCTGTTTAATGCATCAACTAGATTTGTGCCCTTTTCGAGTTTAGTATCATCTATTTCAAGAACAAGATGAATTCCACCCTGTAAATCCAATCCTAGATTTAATACTTTACCCGCTATTTTTTCCTTCATTTGTTGTGCTTTCGTTCTTTCTTCTTGTGACATCTGATACCACTGAAAAGTAGGCCACAACAAATAAACAGAACCCAATAACACCACCCAAAAAATCAACAATTTAATTTTTTTACCATCCATGATTACGCTCCAATTAAAAATTTTTGCAAAATTTTAGTACTCAGAATACAGTATACTGTACACAGTTTAAAATTCAGTACTCAGTACACATAATATAGTATACAGCTTTTAATAACTCGCAAAACTGAATTCTGTGAGCTGTTTATTATGAGCAGACTTTTAAGAACTGTATCCTGTATACTGTTTGCTGTGTACTGCCTTAAAAAAGCTTCGTTTCGTTTATATATAAATCAAAATCAGTTTTTAAAAATTCAGCTGCTTTCTTACATATCAGCATTCTGCTCAAGAATATCTCAAAATATTCCATCACCTGCGAAATTTTGGTATCGATAGTTAATTCTAAAGCAATTTTTTTCTTTTCTGCATCAACCCTTAAAAAAGAACGTTCCACTGCATAGTTAACCCGGTCATGTATATCCATTGCTATTAATTGCGGATTTCTTACTCTGCTTCTATGAACATCCGCTTTATCCGCTAAAATCAACGCTGCAGCTACAGGATTGACCGGTTCGCCGATGGGTTCCTCATGATTACCTATCGCACCAATAATTATCGCAACATCTTCCGGTGACATTCCTAACTCATCCAGAACATCCATAGTAATTAATGCACTTGCTGAAATATGGTCGGTACGGTTAACAACGTTACCTATATCGTGTAAATATCCCGCAATAGCAGCTAATTCCGGAAGCGGTTTTTTATAATTTAAATGAGCTAAAACGTTTTTCGAAAGTTTTGAAACAATATCTGCGTGCCTGAATCCGTGCTCAGTATAACCTATGACACCGAGATATTCATTAGCCGCTTCTAAAAAAGAAACCACTTGAGGATTATTTTTTACAGCTTCTAATGTAATTTCCTTCATTTATTTTCAATTACCGGCGTACTTTGAACAGTTTCATTTATGACCGCTGAAATTGCCGATTTGAGCATCTGAACATTTACATTTTCCGATATCTTTATTTTTACGATATTTCCCTGAATTTCATGAACAGTTCCATAAATTCCGCTGATTGTAATTACCCTGTCGCCTTTCTTTAGATTATTAATCATTTTCAAATGCTCTTTCTGTTTTTTGGCTTGCGGCCTGATTAATAAAAAATAAAAAACTACAAAAATCAAAATTATTGGCAACATCGACGAAAACATTGAAGCTCCCTGCGCTGTATTTGGTGGCATTTTTATTCCCCCTATACTTCGTATAATTAGACATCCTTCTCTTGATAGGATGTCTTATATTTGCTCAAAAAATCTTTTTTTACTTCTAAAAACTTACCATCAGAAATGCTTCTCCTGATAATTTCTGTTAATTTTAGCATAAAATTTAAATTATGTAAAGAGTTTAATTGCAAACCTAAAAATTCTCCAGCCCGGAATAAGTGGCTCAAATATGCTCTTGTAAAATTCTTGCACGTATAACAATCGCAGGCGGGGTCCAGAGGTGAAAAGTCAGTTCTATAGCCTGCGTTTTTTAAATTTATTTTTCCGACTGAGGTAAGTGCTTGTCCGTTTCTTGCATTTCTTGTAGGCAAAACACAGTCAAACATATCAATTCCCTGTTCAATACATGCAAATAAATCTTCGGGAGTTCCGACTCCCATTAAATATCTAGGTTTATCTTCCGGTAAATATTGTTCCGTTTCCGAAACCATTTCATACATAAGTTCATTCGGTTCTCCTACTGAAAGCCCGCCCAGAGCATAACCGTCCAGGCCTATTTCTACCGTAGACTCTGCAGAAAATTTTCTTAAATCTTTATATGTCGAACCCTGAACTATCCCAAATAATAGACAATTATTTGACAAATTAAGTTCCTGAAATCTTACTTTACTTCTCTTTGCCCAGCGCAATGTCAACTCCGTAGACGCTTTGGCATAATCATGCTCAACAGGATAATGCACGCATTCGTCCAGAACCATAATTATATCAGAACCTAAAACATCCTGAATTTCTATAACCTTTTCCGGAGTAAAAAAATGTTTTGAACCGTCTATATGCGACCTGAATTCAACCCCCTGTTCCGAAATTTTTCTTAAATCGCTCATAGAAAAAACCTGAAAACCTCCGGAATCGGTCAAAATCGGCAATGACCAATTAATAAACTTATGCAAACCTCCTGCCTGTTTAATTATATCCAAACCCGGTCTCAAATATAAATGGTAGGTATTGGCTAATATTATCTCTGTTCCCATTTTGATAAGGTCGGAAGGAAAAATAGCTTTTACAGTACCCTGTGTGCCAACTGGCATAAAATACGGAGTTTCTATATCGCCATGAGGAGTGTGTAAAATCCCAAGCCTTGCTTTCCCGTCTTTTTTTAACAATTCGAAATTTTTTTTTAACATTTATTTTTAAAAGGATGGAGGTAAAAGATGGAAAAATAAAGAGTAACAGCTTAAATGATTTGAACTACTTAAACCCATACCTTCTACCCATTACCCATTACTCATTACCCGTTACTGATTTTTTAAAGGAATTTATTTTTGTTTACATAAAGAACGAACATGCATTTTAAATAATTTGAAGCTTTTTTTAGCTGTAGCATTCTTTCCAGAAAAGTTTCAAAATATTCGCCTATATCTATAATCTTTGTATCAATAGTTAATTCCAGCGAAATTGTTTTTGATTCGGCATCAACTCTTAAAAAAGAATTTTTACATGCGAGATTTACACGTGTGTGTTCATCCAGTCCGGTTCGCTTTTCGGTTCTTACTCTTGAATGATGTACATCTGTTTTATCACCTAAAATTACTGCAGCAGTAAGTTCCGAGCCCGGCATAATATCTTTTTCTTCGTGCGATCCGACAGCAGTAATTATTTTGGCAAGCTCATTATTATGCATACCCATGCGCTGCAAAAACCTTTTTGATAAGATCGCGCCCGATAAAGTATGCTGGTGCATCTCTATTGAGTTTCCGATATCATGAAGATAACCTGCTATCTGTGCCAGTTCAATATCTCTTTTTGAAAAATTTAAATATGTTAAAACATTACCGGCAATATTTGAAGCAAGTTTCGCATGCCTAAGACCGTGTTCCTTATATCCTATTGCAGCAAAATTATTATCCGCGGCACCTAGGAATACTCTTACATAATGATCTTTTTTTACTTCGGAAATAGTTATATTACCCATAATATTAAAGGAATCAAAACCAAAGTCATAATTAAACCGACGGCAATCATCGAAGATGCAAATTCATAATCTGCATGATATTTTCTGGTATATATGTAAGAACTAACTGCTGACGGCATTGAACTTGAAAGCAGGCATACAGATCTTGCACTACCAGATATTTTTAAAATTTTACAAAATAAAATTGCAACTAAAAAACCGCCAATCATGCGTACCGAAACTCCGATGAATATTTTTTTTAGGATATCTTTATTTACCGGTTTTATTTGGTATCCCACCAGACACAACATTATCGGCAGTGTAATAATATTTAAAATTTTGCCGAAATTATCTAAATATGGAGGAATATAAATATTTTTTAAACTCATTAAAACACCCAAGAAAGCCGCATATACCATAGGCAATCTGAATATTTCTATTGCGGAACCGCTCAAAATCCAAAGCCCTATGCTATTATATAAAAGTGTCTGAAAAATATTATACATAATTGCATAATAAGTGCCTTCTGCCCCGAAAAAAATGGCATTTAGCGGGATCGCAAGATAGGCGGAATTCATAAAAATAATCGGCACCGCAATATTCCTAAATTTCAGAGAAAATATTTTTGAATATAATGTTGCAAAAACCGCACCAAAAAAAAGGACAATTACAACTATATAAATAATATTTACCGAATTAGATAAACTTTCCCTTAACGGAGTCTTCCACATAGTAAAAAAAGTAAAAATCGGAAATAAAAAATAAATTGCAAATGTAACAAAATATTTTATAAATTTATCGTCCCAGTCAAGTTTAAATCTTGAAAAAATATATCCTATCAATATATAAGGTAATACTTTTAAAACAAGATCAAATAAAATAGTCATTTTAAAATTCAGTACTCAGAATACAGTACTCAGGATACAGCTCATTAAAAGCAACTCACAGGATAACAGTATTCAGAATTCAGCTTTATAAATTATTAAAAGCTGTATACTGTATTCTGTGCGCTGTGTACTGTATCCTGTGTACTGCCTTTGTGATTATATAAAATATTCTTGACTTTTGAAAGTAAAAAGTTAGAATAGAAATAAAGCAAGTACTCAGGATACAGAATATCCGCCACTAAGCCACTGGCGGACAAGCAGGATACAGTTTAAGGCAAAAAAATAGTAATTTCTTAACTGCCGTTTATATATCTTATTGGAGGAACATTATGGACTTTTTTAGAAAACACATGAAAACCATTTTTTGGATAACACTAATTGGTTTTGTGTTTGCAACTTTTGCATATTTTGGGGCCGGTGGAATTTTAACGAAAGGAATAGATACCGTAGCAACAGTAAATGGAAATAAGGTTTCTTATACCGAATTTTCAAGACAGGTTTCAAGGACAATTGAAAATCAGCAGGCACAAAAAAAAGACTCTCAACTTACAGAAAATGATATTAAACAGATTAAAATGAGCGTTTTACAGGATATGGTTTCCGAAGAAGCTTTTCTTCAGATGGCGTTAAAATACGGATTAGATACAACAGATAACGAAGTCCGGGCTTACTTACAGCAAATTCCGCAGTTTCAGAAAGATGGGCATTTTGATCATATGACTTATTTTCAGGCACTAAATTATGGTTTAAAAATAAAACCGGAAGAATTTGAAAAATCAAGAAAAAGAGCACTTACGGTTGATAAGCTAAGATACCTGATTTACCTTGAAGCAAAAGTTTCTGACAAAGAAGCCGAAGATGAATTTTTAAGGAGAAACAGTAATTTGAAAAATTGGCTTAAAGAAAAAGATAAATTTATAGAAACATTAAGAAATGAAAAGCGGGTTTTATTATTTAGTCAATTTGTTAACGTTTTGCAACAAAAAATAAAAGTTCAGGATTACATGTCAAAATTTGAACAACAACAAGCACAACAGTAATAAGTAACGAGTAACGAGTAATGGGTAAAGGATAGTCCGCCCTTTGGGTGAGGTCTTGCCATAGGCGGCGGGACAAGTTTTTGTATTTTTGACTGTCTTCTTTGTTGAATCCTTTGAACATTTTGTACCTCTAATAAATATCAAACTTATGACTGATGCTCAATTCTCTGTAATAATATACTCGCTAATTGCCGGAATATCAACCATAATCGGGACCATACTAATCTTCGCTAACGAAAAGTTAGTCAAAAAACATTCCGTATATCTTATAAGTTTTGCTGCAGGCATTATGCTTGCTACCTCTTTTTTACATCTAATTCCGGAATCTTTGGAAATATCTGAGAATGTTTCAATTTTTGTTTTTATCGGTTTTTTAATTTTTTACGTAATTCAAAATTACCTGATAACTATCCATCCTTGTAACGAAGCAAATTGCGAGGTACACCGTTTGGGGATAATGTCCTTCATCGGATTAGCGATACACTCATTATTAGACGGTATTGCGATTGCTATTGGATTTGAGGTTTCTTCAAGTATCGGTATATTTACCGCTGTCGCAGTCATCTTACATGAATTTCCCGAAGGACTTATAACTACCGGCATTTTAATGCACACTAACCTGAAAAAACAAAAGATATGGATATATTCACTGGTTGTGGCATTAGCAACACCTTTTGGAGCAATCGTTTCGTTATTTCTTATTCGAAATCTACAACCGAATATTTTGGGTAATGCTCTTTCAATAACAGCAGGTTCATTTATTTACCTTGCTGCGTCGGATTTAATTCCTGAGATGCACAAATCGAAAAGAAAGATTAACAGTTTGATTCTAATTTTTGGAATAATATTTGTATATCTGTTGGGCAAGTTATTCCACTAAATATAGTAATCCCGATGAGTCGGGACAGGCTGAGTAACGCTTGCCCGTCAGTGGCGGGGGTAACGGGTAAAAGGTTAATTAAAGTTAATAGTTTAAGCTGTTCCTTTTTACCCTTCTACCTTAAAAGGAGGATGATGTTATGAGCGAAATTACTTTTACAGATTCAAATTTTGATGATGAGGTAGTAAAATCAGTAATGCCTGTTCTTGTTGATTTTTGGGCTACATGGTGCGGACCCTGCAAAATGATAGCGCCTGTTATTGAAGAAATTGCCAAGGAATTTGAAGGAAAAATGAAAGTAGGTAAGATGAATGTTGATGAAAACCAGAATAAACCGGCGGAATACGGTATCTCAGCGATTCCTACAATTCTAATATTTAAGAACGGACAAATTGTTAAAAAAATTATAGGTTTTTCCGGCAAGCCGAAACTTGTGTCTGAAATCAATTCAATATTATAAACAACTTCGCACTAATAGTAATAATATAAATCCTGCAGCCAAATAGCAGCTATTTATAATTCCGAAAACCGGTATTAATATTAAACTCGCCAATAATGTACCAAGCATGGCACCAAACAAATCAATCGCATAATATTTTCCAATCTGTTTTTCATCTATAAATCCTTGCCCTTTTACAGTAAGTGGAAATAAAATTCCGACAAAAGCTCCCGACAAAAATATCAAAACATAAAATATTGAAACAGTATAAAATGGATTTTTTGTTAAAATCTTTAAAACGAATGGTAATAGAACGGCATAAATCAAATTCAAAAATAGTATTTTTTTAATTACCAAACAATTATCATTTTTTTTCATTAAATACTTATCAGTTATATAACTACCCGCCCCTATTCCAAATAGGCACAAAGCCAGTAAAATCCCTATTTTATTATATATATATCCATAAACTGATTGAAAAGCAAAAATAATCAAAAGCTCTAAAATAATTGATATAAAACTTGCAATTAGCAAAGTAGTTTCAAAATATAATTTTTTCATTATTGAAAGGAAAATAATCAAAATAGTACATGCCAGAATTAAAAATGACAATTTATGGTTTGTGAATGTATCAAATGTTTTTTGAACAAGTCCTTTACCAAAAAATGATGCCCAATAATTAAGACCGTAAAAATAACAAACCGGATAAAAATCATAATTAGAAGGAACTTCGTCTATTTTTTCTATTATCCATAGCTTCACTTTCGCCGTTCTGTCATTTCTTAAAATATAATTCAGATAATACCGGGTTAAATATTTTACATCAATACGCCTTTTTCTTATTTCTCTTAGCAATCGTTTAGAATTAATATCCTGTTTTTTCATTGAGCAAATAAAATAATTATTTGCACCGGCTACAATATAAATATTCGGAAAAACACCGTTCAAGGTCTTATAAATGGAAGCGCTAAGAAATTTTAATTCGTCCGACATATAATTTTCAGATGATAACAATGGAAAAATATAAATTCCGTTTTCTTTAAGAATATTTTTAATTTCTTCGAAATATTCTGCAGTAAAATATCTATTAGCCAGGCCTGTAAATGGCGGCGGGATATCAGCGATTACGCAATCAAATTTATTTTGTGTTCTTTTAATAAAAAACCTGCTATCCGTTTGCAAAATCTCCAATCTTGGATCTCCAAATACATTTTCTATATCTTTTTTTGAGTATTTTTTTGAAAATTTTAAAAAAACAGTATTTGGCTCAATATAAGTAACTTTACTTATTTTGTATTTTAAAACCTCAACAACATTATTTCTTGCACCGCCAATAACTAACACATCTTTCGGGCTTTTAAGTAACAATAAAGGGAAATTTACAATTTCTTCATTATTGGAAAGTAATTCTGTTGTAACAATTTTGTTTGAGTTTTGATAAAAATCGTATTCACCGCCGCTTTTAATTACAGCAATTTTTCCATAAATAGAATCCCGGGATTCTACTAAATTAAACGGCTTCCATTGATATTTAACCGATAAGTTTTCTATATTATTTGAGTTTAGTAAACACAATATAGTAATAATCAGTAAAATTAGATATTTTTTAGAATAGAATTTATAAAGTACCATAAATATTATTAAAGTGAAAAATAAACTTATTTGAATTGTATTGAAAAGTTTTATAAAAACAATACTAATCAATAGCCCGCCAAATACGGTTCCTATCGTTTCCAATCCATAATATTTACCAACCGGTCTTTCAGCTTTTTCAGAAATCATTTTTACGGCTAAAATAAACCATATCCCAAATAATATGCTTAAAAACACCGATACAACTAATGAAATTAATATCGTTGGTCCTATCCCCAATATTTCAGTAGGTACTTTTTGAATAAAAGGTTTAATTATTCTAATTAAAATAATCTCTAACGGCATAATCAGAGCAATCAATAGAAGTAAATTTGAAAAAACTTTACCTGGATTTTTAATACGATTAATAAAAATTCCTGCAAGATAAGAACCCAAACCTGACATCAACATCCAGCTGGCGAGAAAAATACCTATCGTAAGCTCGTTATCTGAAAAAATAACTAAAAATTCTCTCAGAAGTATAATCTGATACCCGAAAGAAATAAAACCCAATAAAAATAAGTAAATCATAATGATATTGTTGAAAAACTCACTTCGTAATGAGATTTTAAGATTTGAAGCCGAGACGAGGCGCACGAGGCGAGCATATCAATTCAACAGTGATATGTAAGCCGATGTGCAACGAAATCGCAGGCCAAATATTGAAATCGTAATAGAAAAGGAGTTTTTTAACAGTATCATAATATTAGTTTAACTGCAAAATAAATTAGTAATGCGTTGCCGATAATTTTAAACAATATAAACATTTCTTTTGACTTTGAACAGTAATTAGAAAAAAAACCTACCAGCAACCCGCAAAAAATGAGCGGAGAAATAAACGTACCCACACCGAAAACAAAACCATAAAACAAACCGAAAATAATATTCTCTGATTTAACGACAATATACGAAAGAATACCCACAAGAGGTGCACATGGTGAAAGACCGATCAAAAGACCGATAAAAAATGCATTAAAACTATTTCTTTTTTCAGAAAATTTGCTTAGAAAATTACAAAATTTTATTTTATCTTTTCCAAAGTTATAAACCGGTAAAATTAACAATATTAATATGCCTGCCGCACGTTTAAAAACATCTTTTTGAATATCGAGAGTATTAATCAATGCAACTGCTGAAAAACCAAGTAAACTATATGCAATTATTCTACCGAACGAAAAAACAAAAGTGATTTTCAATCCTTCTTTTTGATTAGCTCCGTTCGCAAAAATATAAGATGAGATTATAGGAGCACAAAATAAAAAACAGGGACCGAATCCCAATGCTATCCCCGTTAGAAATAATTCAATTATAACTTTATAATCTATTCCCATACGCCATTTATCTTCTGACTGCAAAACACACATTTTCCTTTCATAATATTATTTTGAATTACGTCAAACCCAAGCCGTTCTATGAGAAGTTTTTTGCATTTCGGACAATATGTATTTTCACCCTCGTTACCCGGCGCAACGTTCCCGAGATATACATATTTTAACCCTTCCGCCATTGCTATCTTTCTTAAATTTTCAACGGTTGATAACGGTGTAGATGGATAATTCATCATCTTATAATCCGGATGAAACCTTGAAAAATGAAGCGGCACGTTAGTCCCTACATTTTTTACAAGCCACTGACACATCTTTCTTACCTCTTCCGGATTATCATTTAATGTAGGTATAACCAAATTAACAATCTCAAGATGAACTCCGGATTTTTTTATGGTTTTTATCGTTTCTAGTACCGGCTCCAGTCTTGCGCCCACAATATCCTCATAATATTTGTCGCTGAAACCTTTTAAATCTATTTTATATGCATCAACATATTTTAAAAGTTTTTTTAACGGCTCCTGATTTATAAAACCACAGGACACAACAACATTTTTTAATCCTTCTTTTTTTGCAATTGAAGATATCTCAATCATATATTCATAGAATATTGTCGGCTCTGCATATGTATATGCTATAATCTTTGATTTTGACCTCTTTGCAAGTTTTACAATTTCTTCCGGCAGTATATAGAGCCCATCGCTTTCTTCAGGTGTAATTTTTGAAATCTGCCAGTTTTGGCAGAACTTACACCCGACATTGCAACCGGCGGTCGCAAGAGAAAACGCTTGGGTTCCCGGCATAAAATGAAAAAACGGTTTCTTCTCTATCGGGTCTATATTTATTGAACAAGGACGGGCATAACTATGTGTATAAAGCACCCCTCCGGCATTTCCTCTTATCCTGCAAAAACCTCTCTGATTCGGAGCAATTGTGCATCGCCAGGGACATAATCCGCATTTTACAAAATCATTCGGAAGTTTTTCCCAAAATTGCGCTTCTTTCGGCAGAACCTTTGCATCAGTATATTTAGGAAATTCCTGCGCATTAAGAAAACTTGAAAATAATAAAAATAAAATAAAAATTTTATGCCATTTCATGATTACTATAAGACTGTTGGAAAAAACCTCCCTAGGTAGCAGCTCTTTCCTGTTTTCTGATTGCTTTTATACCTTCAACAATTACAAATATTGCTAAAACAAACAAAATAATTCCGCAAACACCCGAAATTATAGCATCCGTTTTTATTTCTATACCGCTACCGACTGAATTCACAAAAGGTTTTATCTGTAAAAATAACGACCATAAAGTCATAAACATCATAAATACCATAGGAATTACAACATATAAATTTTTCTTTCCGGTTTTTTTCAGCCATACCGCTATTGCTAAAAGAATCAAACTTGCAAGCAATTGGTTACTGGTTCCAAAAATCGGCCATGCAACTAAATAACCTTTTTCTTTAGTAAGCATTAGAAATATCAGAGGCAATAACAACGTAACTGCCGTTGCCAGAAATCCGCCAATGAACGATTTTAAACCAATCAATTCCTGAAATATATATCTAGCAAGCCTTGTGCAGACATCGAGAGTATCATAAACAAAAGTGGAAAAAGCAAGAAGCGCAAACTGAAGCGCCAAGCTATAACTAATTCCTATGATACCCAGATATTTTGCAATTCCATTTGCATAAATGAAATTGGGGTCAGATTTAAGTATGTCAGTACCTTTCGGTATCATCATCAATGTCGCCAAGGCCAATATTGCGACAAAACCCTCAAGCAGCATAGCACCATAACCAACGACTTTTGCATCAGACTCTTTTGATAACTGTTTCGATGTAGTTCCGGAACTAACTATTCCATGAAAACCGGAGCAGGCACCGCAGGCAATTGTGATAAATAAAATCGGAAATACTAGCTTAGCATTGTCCACACTCTTGAACGCTACTGTATTTATCATAGGATATTCCACTTTAAATCCTCCGAATATTGCTCCTAATAGGCCTATTGCTATAACAAAATATAACAGCCATCCGCCAAGATATCCGCGGGGCTGCAATAGTAGCCACATCGGAATAAGTGATGCTATAAAACAGTATAAAAGCAGAAATATATCCCATTGTTTTGCAGAAATATTCATAAGATAATCAAGTATTGGCTGCGGTAATCTGGGCCCAAGCCAGATAACAAATAAAACCAGCGGTAAAAAAATAGCTGTCGCTAACCAAACCTTCATATTGAATTTATATAAATAAATTCCCATTGTTATTCCAATAGCAATATACATAATTGATGATGCCGCTACTCCGGGCCCAAAAGCTTCGGTACCTGATACTGTTTTAAATGTTTGAGCGGTAATATCTGTAAATGCGATTATAACATACACAAGAGCAAACCAGACAAAAATTAAAAATAAAATTTGCGATGTCTTTGACATATGCTGTTTAACAATTTCACCGATAGAAGTTGCTTTATGTCTTATAGAAGCAACCAAACTAGAAAAATCGTGAACTCCGCCTATAAATATAGAACCAAGTATTATCCACAAAATTGCAGGCCCCCATCCAAACCAAATACCGGCGAGAATAGGTCCGACAATCGGTCCGGCAGCTGCAATTGCAGAAAAGTGCTGACCTAAAAGCATTGAGGACTTTGCAGGCACATAATCGACGCCATCGTTAATTTCACATGACGGTGTTTGGCAAGAATCGTCCAACTTAACTTGTCTTGCCAAAAAACCGCCATAAATACGATACCCCAAAATAAGCGCAAGCATCGAAACAATAACTACTGTAACAATCATAATTATTTACCCCGTTAGAGATAGGAAGCATTGTAAAATGCTTCCGTGTAATTTCTTAGATTTTATATAGTTTATTATACTTTTTACTCTTTCAAATGTTTGTATACTATATCAATCTATCTCTAATGGGGTTTACCCCTCCTTATTTTGTCTTTTTCATGAGTTTCCTTAAAATTATAAGATTTTTTTTATCTTTTATCAAATCTTTTCTCATTCTCGGTGTTTCGATAATACCCGGAAGATTTTTTATTTTCGGATGATTTAAAACCGCCCTGAAACCCTCAATTCCGATATAACCTTGTCCAATATGCATATGCCTGTCGATTTTTGAACCTCTTTCGTTAATAGAATCATTTATATGTAAAAATCTTAAATATTTTAAACCAACAATTCTATCAAATTCATTTATTGTATTATCAAATCCTTTTTTTGAAACATCATAACCTGCTCCGAATAAATGGGCTGTATCAAGACATACACCAATCCGTTTTTTATCTGCGACATTTTCAATAATGCGATGAAGTTCTTCAAACCGCCAGCCGATATCCGTTTTACCGCCGGCAAGATTTTCAAGCAGAATTATAGTTTCATTTCTTGCTTTTAAAAATGCAAAATTTATTGCTTTAATAATGTTTTTTATTCCGGTTTCAAAATCACCCGTTGAATATCTGCCGGGATGAACCACCAAATATTTTGCTCCTAAAATTTTACATCTATTTAACTCATCAATCAATACATCAACAGATCTTTTGTAAAGGTTTTTATCCGCTGATGCAAGATTGGGAAGATATAGCATATGAACAACAAGCGGAAAAATATTATTTTCTTTCAAAGATCTTTTAAACTCTTCAACTTCTTTTAAATCAAATTCTTTCCGTCCCCATGAACGCGGCGAACGTGAAAAAATCTGTATCGTCTCACAACCCAAAGAAACCGCTTCTTTGATTGTATTTTGAAGTCCTTTACCTACCGAACAATGCACCCCTAATCTCATCACGACATTACCCATTTTTTTTGGATAAGATTTTAGTATAAAAAAACTTGCTTAAATCAGCATCCTTTTGTAAAATGTTTTTCTGACGAAAAAACCTTAAAAAAGGAGGATTTAAGCAAGTATGGAA
>Ga0208246_1000541_pt1 | contig 29390 bp, 26 predicted proteins | sample RifOxyD2_FD_184039 | JGI IMG/M metagenome (GOLD analysis project Ga0208246, IMG submission 184039) | Soil microbial communities from Rifle, Colorado - Rifle Oxygen_injection D2 (SPAdes) | ecosystem: Environmental > Terrestrial > Deep subsurface > Rock core/Sediment | place: Rifle, Colorado... | reverse complement strand
GAGAAGAGAGCAGAGGTGTCCATTATCGCGACGATTTTCCTCAGAGTGATGAGAAAAATTATGAGGTCAATACGATCATTCGCCGCCTTGCAGGGACATTTCTACGGATCAGTTTCGAAGGTCATCTTTCATCGGATTGGTGGTATAGGATACGTCAGTTTTTTCATGCGTAAGTGCGCAGTGAATTTATACTATTAAATAATATTAAGGAGTTTGTTATGGCAAAAGTTATGTTACGTTACGATTCAAAGGGATCAATCTCATTTTATGTCGCGAAAAAAGATATGGAAGAGACAATTATAAGTTCAGAGTTTGACAGTGAAGAAAAATGGGGCGGTGAAGTAAAACTCTCTAACGGTGAAACATGGTTTATCGAACCGGGTGCCAAAAAATTTCCTTCTGAAGTGGTGGCTATTCGTCGGGGAGAATAATCTAACAATTATTATTTCCGTATATTTCTGTGCTATAATATTATTTTTAAACTTTAATTAGCTTAATTGTATTGATATTTTTTCATAGACAATGGCGCATGAGGACAAATGATTTCAGAAATATCGGCTGTAACCCATTCTACAGAGATTGGTCATCTATTTTCTGATCATCATCCTTGTGGTGTATTTGAGAGCGATGTTATAGTGCATAAAGTACTCGAATTTTTTGCTTCAACCAGCTCTGATGCTGTAATAATTACTGAAAATGGATTGCCGAGAGGGATACTGACACTAAAAGATATGGTGCGAGCACTTTATCATTGTGATAATTCAGGACTTCCTGTCAGAGAGTTTATGACGACTCCTGTGAATACTTTCGATGCTTCGAAAAAGATCTCGGAAGTACTGGATGAAATGCAAAATTGTTCCTATGATAAAATCGTCGCGGTCAAAGAAAATAAGGTTGTCGGTATTATCGATAAACGCCATCTTCTCTCTATGTGCTACACGCAATTAACCCCTATGATCAAACACGAATACAATATGGTCCACTCTTTGATGGGGATGGTCGGCGAGGGTGAGAGAGGGTTGTTGAAAATGGCAACGACCGACGTGTTGACGGGAATCGGCAACAGACGATTGTTCGAAGAGATTTTTCAAGCGCATCAAACACTCGGAAAGGGTTATGACGTTACTTTGTTTTTGCTTCTCTTTGATATTGATAATTTCAAAAGTATCAATGACACCTTCGGTCATAATGTCGGCGATTCAGTACTGAAAGAGTTAACCACACTCGTAGGTCGATCGATTCGGAAATCGGATATTTTTATTCGCTGGGGTGGGGAAGAGTTCGCCATATTGCTTCGCTACTCTGACCCGATTACGGTGATAAAAATTGCGGAACAAATTCGTCAGCGTATCGACAAAAATAGTTTTGAAACCATTGTTCATGTCACTTGCAGTTTTGGTTTGACATCTATTTTGCCTGATGAGACGCTAGATGAGGTATTTGAGCGGGCGGATAGGGCACTTTACCGAGCAAAAACGGATGGGAAAAACAGTGTACGGATGGAGATCCCTTAAACCTCAATACCGTATTGTTTGATTTTATATCCGATTTGGCGTGCACTCATCCCCAAAGCACGTGCTGCCTTGGTTTGAATACCGTGCGAGTCGATTAACGCTTGAACAATCGATTCACGTTCCAACTCTTGAAGTGTTTTTTTCGTCATCGGTCCGGATCCATATCCATCGTGCGGCATTGGATGCGGAGTTGTTGGCACTGCACTGATCGCCGCAGGGACAGGTTCGCTTTGCATATAGAGCTTTTGGTAGTTAAACGGTAAAACGTGGCTGAGCATTTCGGGTTGGATCTCACCGTCAGGACAGATGAGAACAATCCGCTCCATCGTATTTTGTAGCTCACGGATATTCCCCGGCCACGGATAATCAAGGAGGAGTTCCATCGCCCCTTTGGTGAAGTGCATATTTTTACGATGCTCTTTCATAAAACGGTGGAGATAGTGTTCTATCAGCAGTTTCACGTCTTCATACCGTTCACGCAGCGGTGGAAGGTTGATCGGAATAACATTAAGACGATAAAAAAGATCTTCTCGAAACTCACCCTTACGTACCATCTCTTCTAAGTTACGGTTGGTTGCGGCGACGAGGCGAACATTAGTTTTAATCGTCTTATTTCCTCCGACCCGTTCAAACTCCTGTTCTTGCAAAATTCGGAGTAGTTTGACTTGGAGGGAGGGGGTAATGTCTCCGATCTCATCGAGAAAGAGGGTTCCCCCATCAGCGAGTTCAAAACGCCCTTTTCGCATCTCTCTCGCATCGGTAAAGGCTCCCTTCTCGTGTCCGAAGAGTTCGCTTTCGAGTAACGTTTCACTGATAGCGGCACAGTTGAGTTTGATAAACGGACCGTTTTGTCGGCGGCTGAGGTTGTGTACCGCTGTAGCGATTAGCTCTTTACCGGTTCCTGTTTCACCGCGAATCAAAATAGTCGCATCGGTCGGCGCAACGGTGTTAATCATTCCGAATACCTGTTGCATTCGTGTAGAGCGTCCGACAATGTTTTCAAATTTGTAATCTTTTTGGAGCTCTTCTTTGTAGTAGGTCTTGAGCTCGGTTAGTGACTCTTTCTCTTTTGTAATGGTTTGTTGTGCTTTGAGTGCACCGACAAAAAGTGATCCGACGATAGTGAGCATCCGAACAATTTCATCAAAATTGAGGGGGCTGTTTTTACCGATATTGGCAGAGATCACCCCGATTACCTCATCATCTTGCAGTAGCGGTACGGCAACATACGATACCATCTGCGTCGAAATATTTCCCATTTTGTTGAGATAATTGATGTTATTATGAATATTTTCGATGACGATCGGTTCACGGCTTTTAGCCGCCAAACCTGTTGCCCCTTCCCCGAAGCGGTAGGTTGCCATCTTCTTTTGGTAGGGTTCAAGATCAATTGAACTTAGCAGCTCCAGTTCATCGGCATCTTCTTTCTTTCGAAAGAGAGCACACCGTTCCAAATATCCGTGCTGTTTCAATTTGCGCATCGCTTTTTCGACGCTATCCATGATCTCAGTGGTGCTGGTGAGCATCACCGCAATGTCATAGAGCAGATTGATCTCTTTGTACGCAAAAGTAAGGCTACAGGTATGACACTCTTCACGATTGGGGATGTTGGCTTCATAGGTCATCATTTTTTAATCTTTTGTATAAGTTGTCTAGCATTTTAATACAATTTTGTACAATGAACGTAGATTCAAGTGAATAAAAAATAGGCAGTTCTTAGAACTAATTTTGCACTTGAGAAGAGTAAATATCCCCATAGGAGAGAATATGCAGATTACAGTACATGGCACACCGGTCAGCTTGGAGGGAAAAGAGATGTCTATCTGGCGAGAAGCACCTGCCGCTCGTGTCACCAATCTGGACGGGAGTCAAAACGTTATCGGGATGATTGCACCTACCGCGCAACTCCTTATTGCTATTCCGTCGCTTAAAACGGAAGTGTGTTCATTGGGTGCTAAAAAGTTCAATGACCTCATCAAACAATTCAAAAAACTCAAAACGGTAATGGTAACAACCGATGATACTGAATTTGTAAATGATTTTGTCACACGAGAGGGGATAGACAGTGCGGAACTCGTGATCGACACGAATCGAGACTTTGCTAAAAAGTTTGGACTCCTCATCACTGAGGGAAAACTAAAAGACCGTCTTGCTCGCGCGGTATTCGTCATTGATCAAGAGGGGATGATCAGCTATGTAGAAGTGGTCCCTGAGATCACTGATGAAGTTGATTATGATAAATGTATTGAAGCGGTGGATAAAGCGGCTAACTTCAAGAAAAAAGGGCACGACCACGAAAATTGGATGGGTGTGTAAAAATTCTCCTAAGGGGTTTGTGATGGTCGAACAATATATTATATGGCTGCAAAGCCGCGGTTTTCATCCTGATGATCTTGAGTGCAGAGGATTGAACGGTAATACCCCATTGCTCCTTGCCGCATTGGAGGGTAACGCCATGATGGTTGCACGACTGATCGAAGCAGGGGCTAATCTTTATGCAATCAATAATGATTATAACGGTGTCCTTTTTAATGCCTGTTATGCCTCCTCACCCGAAGTAATCCGTTTACTCGTTGAAGCGGGAGCCGATATTAACGATACCAACGAAGAAGGAACTACGGCCCTTATGTACGCCGCATCGGCTTCGCGTGTGGAATGTGTGAAGATGCTCCTATCCTTGGGTGCGGATACAACGCTTCAAAACGAAGACGGCTTTAGTGCGATTGAGCTGACCAGTAATCGCGACGTATTTAACCAACTTCGCAGTGCGTGAACAAACCCTTTTAACCCGTGAATGGGTTCAAAATAAACAAACCTTTTTGGATTGGGATTCGCAGCCCGCCTCTTTTAAACACTATCCCCATTTTTGCTATCGTATAAAGCTCTCCGATTTCCCTTCACTGCAATGGCTAGAAGAGACACGTTGTGTTACCGATAAAGCAATTGTTGCCCAAAGAGCCTATTATCGTCTCAATGTCCCCTCGGCCGGAAATCTTCACCCGATTGAGATGTATGTACAGCTGCGCAATATGGAGGGGATTCTCAGCGGAATCTATCATCTTGATGCAGTGCATCACGAGTTGGTGATGATTGCAGAGATCGCAGGGGAGGGGATAGAACCCTATTTGGGATTGACGAGCCGTTTTGAGGGTGCATTGGTGATGATCTCCTTGGTTCCGTTTCGCTCATCATGGAAATATGCCCTAAGAGCGTGGAGATACCTCTATCTCGATTTGGGTCATCAGATCGGTGCGCTCGGTCTCTCAGCAGAACATTTTGGAGTCAAATTGACAAAAGTCTCTCCGACTCAGCCCTTAAATACGATTATGGGGATGAGTGAAGATGAGGTGATTGCGGCAGTGTATGGGATCGGCGAACTATCAACACGGAGTGTGAGAGCGCTCAAAAAATCTCTAATGCGAGTTTACCCTACCGATTACAGTGAAAGCAATGAGATATTGGGAAGGGAACTCGCAGAGAACCCACCCTATACCGCTCTTCCTGTGATGGAAAAATATGAGGATTTTTTAAAACTTAATGCGACACGTCGAAGCGGACGCGAATTTGATGCAACGAGGATGAGTGATGAGGTGATGAAGATACTGCTTAATCGTACTTCTCCCTCGGGATTAGAAATCATCTCTCTTGTCTTGCAAGCACAGTGTATGCAATTGGGTGTGTATCGAAGCGGAGTCTGTATTGAGAAGGGGGAATTCATCTCTGAATGTGTCCGATTACTTTTGGATCAAAGATTTATTTCAGGGGCGAATATGGTACTATTTATCCATGCGGAGGATTTTTGCGCCTCATCACATATAGAAGCAGGGATAATTGCGCAGGAACTTTATATGGTGTGTGAAAGTCATAACGTTACGTGTAGCGGAATCGGAGCTTTTTACGATGAAGAGGGTTCACGCTGGTCAACTAATCCACTGATATACGCGGTGGCTATAGGGGGAAAAAGATGATTATCGGTATTCCAAAAGAGATTAAAACGGATGAATTTCGGGTTGGTATGACCCCATCGGGCGTTTTAGAACTAACAAAAGCAGGGCATACGGTACTGGTAGAGCAAGGAGCAGGTGAGGGGAGCGGCTTTGAGGATGGTCTTTATGCCGATGCCGGTGCACTCATTTCAGGGAGTGCCGATGATCTCTACGGCGAAGCGGATATGATTATAAAGGTGAAAGAACCGATAGAGAGTGAATACGATCGTCTTAAAGAGTCTCAAATACTTTTCACCTATCTTCATTTGGCTGCCGATAAGCGGCTCACCGAAGTGTTGTGTGCAAAGAAAATAACCGCTTTAGCCTACGAGACACTTCGTGTAGGGCGACGCCTCCCTTTGCTGGAGCCGATGAGCGAGATTGCCGGACGGATGGCGACACTGTTTGGTGCTATTCATTTGGGACGCTATAACGGCGGAAGCGGACGACTACTTGGCGGTGCGGTCGGGGTAGAGCGCAACCGTGTAGTGGTTCTCGGTGCAGGAGTAGCAGGTAAATCAGCAGCCGATGCTGCTGCCGGTTTGGGTGCTGAAGTGACGATGTTTGATATCAATACCGAGAGGCTCACCTATTTGCGGGATGTTATGCCTGCGAATGTGACTATGCTCACGTCGACACATGATTCAATATTAAATAGTATTAAAGAAGCGGATCTTATTATCGGGACGGTACTAGTAGCAGGCGCTAAAGCGCCGAAACTTATTACCCGAGATATGCTAGGAAGTATGAAAAAAGGGTCAGTGATTGTAGATGTCTCCATCGATCAAGGGGGGTGCTTTGAAACTTCTCATCCCACTACCCATTCAGAACCAACCTTTGACGTAGGGGGAATTGTCCATTATTGTGTGGCTAATATGCCGGGTATGTATCCTCGTACTTCGACCATTGCGCTGACGAATGCGACACTCCCCTATGTCCTTAAGATTGCTTCTACACCTCTGAATACCCTGTTAAAAGATGAAATGTATCTAAGTGCATTAAATACCTATGACGGATATGTCACCAATGAAGCGGTAGCTCTTGCTCACTCTATCTCTTTTGGAGCGTGTCAATGAATGAAATAGATAAAGCGAACGAAATATTAGCCATTTACCGTTTTTACAATATGGACGGTAAACTCTACCGCTACGAGGGGGATGATCGCCTCGATGAACTGTTTGACGCTGTCGTACACGCGATCAATGACTGCGGAATCCTTAAACCGCTTTTGCCGCGTGAAGAGTTTGTGGTTCCGTGTCGGGGGATCCTCAATCAAGAGAAAGCATGGCTTCAGCGGTTCGAACATCACGATACCAGAGCTTTTTTTCTCAGCGATATATACGATTTTTTGAAACTTTTTACGGGTCGGACACAACTGAGAGTAGGATGATTTTTAAAACTTATGAATATATAATAAAATTAAATATTATAGAATGTTAATTGCATTGCAAACTCCATAATCTATATTTTAGATACATTGGAGTGCGTTGTGGATCATCGATTATTGAAATACATGGAGTCAGTCCAAGAATATAAGAGAGCGCTTGACGTTTTGTCGGAAAAATGGAATCTACTGACAATGCTGGGGAAAATGAGCAATACGGGGATGGATATGGTCGATACCCGTGCCGCTTTCGAAGCGCTTACTGCAGAGCTGTTGGAAAAACTCGGTATGGAAATTCTGAAAAAGACAACTTCCGAGATGGAAGCCAAAGCACAGGTTGCGGTAGATATCGTCATCCGAAATCTTTTTGAACGTACGGCTGATATCGGTTTTTTGGCGACGGATGATGATATCCGCTCTTTTATTGTGCAGGTACAAGCGGGAACGACGGACGATGCATCGCGGCAGTTGCTTAGAGAACGGCGCATTGCATTGAAGAATCGCTTTAAAGAGTATGTAGCCAAATACAGTGTCTACAGCAACATTATATTGATGGATACGCGCGGCAATATCATTGCACAGTTGGATGAACATAATCCGATTACTTCCAGTTGCGATCCCCTTATCAAAGAAGCATTGAACACTTCAGCCGAGTATGTCGAGGTATTTCGTCAAACGGATTTGGTTCCGAGTGCGGATAAAGCGTTGGTTTACAGTTATCGAGTTAGACGCTCATCCAGCGAAGAATCAGAAAGTATAGGTGTATTAAGTCTTGTATTTCGGTTTGAAGACGAGATGGAAGGGATTTTTAAAAATCTCATCAGCGAAAATGATTGGATGGAGATCATGCTGCTCGATTCGGAGGGGTATGTCATCAGCTGCAGCGATACGACCCATATCCCTTTGGGTATAAAGATGGAAAAAATACTCGATAACGGCTACAAAATCATCCGTTTTGCCGGCCGTGAATATCTAGCAAGAACGTGTGCGACAAAAGGGTATCAAGGATTTTTCGGTCTGGGATGGTATGGACATGTAATGGTTCCGATCGATCACGCATTTGATAAGGCGCCTCATGCGTATAAAAGTATCTCAGAAGATATACTCGAAACGGTGCTGAGACACTCCCCGTTATTTTCGGGAGAGTTGAAAATGATTCCGCAGAAAGCGGATCAAATTCAAAATGAGCTTGATGTCACCGTGTGGAACGGCAATGTCCATATCGCCAATTCAAAAACGAATGAGAATTCCTTTTCCAAATCCCTTTTGAATGAGATATCCAATACGGGATTTCAGACGAAAAAAGTATTTGAAGACTCCATTAGCAATCTCAATCATACCGTCCTCTCCGCCTATCTTGACGATGCTCAGTTTAACGCCTCATTAGCGATCGATATTATGGATCGAAATCTGTATGAACGGGCGAATGATTGCCGCTGGTGGGCATTGACATCCGTATTTAAAGAAAAACTCTCTCAACCAGAGCTTCAGAGGGATGATCTGTTTGAGCTTGAAGAGATTCTCTCCTATATCAATAACCTTTACACCGTCTATACTAACCTCTTTTTATACGATCGCACCGGTACGATTGTTGCCGTGTCCAAAAGCAGTGAACACCGTTTTGTCGGAAGTAAGATTGAAGAGTCATGGGTACGTGAGACATTGAAAGTGACCGATGCACAGCGTTACAGTGTCAGTCATTTTACAAAAACCCCTTTGTACGATAATCGACCGACCTATATTTATGGTGCCGGAATTACCGATACGACGAACGAAGAGAGTGTCGGAGGGATAGGGGTTGTTTTTGACTCGCAGCCCCAATTTGAAGCGATGTTAGAAGATGCCCTTCCGCGTGATAAAAACGGTGAGATGATTGAGGGGAGTTTTGCTCTATTTTGTGACCGTGAGAGAAATATTATTTCATCGACGAGTTCTGAATACTCTCCGGGGGGACGACTGAATTTGGATGAGTGTTATTTTTCGCTTGAAAACGGAAACGGAAGTTCGGGTATCGTAGAACTGAATGGTGATTTTTACATTATGGGGCTCCATACTTCAAACGGGTATAGAGAGTATAAAAAGCATGATTTTTATCAAAATGATCTTATTGCCTTTATTTTTGTACAAATAGTCAAAGGTGAAGAGTTGCCAAAAATATGTACTATCGATAACGGCCATATCGTGTGCAGCTACCCAAAAGTACAAGGGATGGAAGAGACGGTCGATATCTCTACCTTCTACATCGGCAATAAATTTTTCGGTGTGGAGTCGTACAACATTGTCAATTCACTCAGTCATCAAAATGTCACACGCATTATAGGAAGCGATGCTATTTTTCTGGGTGTTGTAGGGAGCAAGGAGGGGGAGACGATCGGTGTTATCTCTTTGAACGAACTGCTCGATATTGAAAGTGCCTATGATCCGCAGAGAGACGGATTAATCGTCCTAAAATCTTTGCAGGAAAATGATACGAAATTTGCAATAGTGATCAGCCATATCAAAGACAGTCCTGAGATTCCACTTCGCAGTATTAAAAGCTATTCGGGTACGCTGGCCGGTGTATCACCGCTGACCAAAGCGGTTGTCATACCGGATGAGGGGACGAGTAAGGGGGAAATGCTCTCTATTCTCGATATTGACGCCATTTTTAGAACGCTCATCAAAAATCAGAACAAGCTCTCCTCTTTATAAGGGGTGAGTTTAAATCACAAAAGCCCCGTCTCTATAGATTACTTCATCCCCGAGCGAAAACGTATGGGTATCGGCAAACACATCGACGTGGTAAAGGCCGTCTCGACGTTTAAACCCCGGTTTGCCGTAGGTGCCGTGTTTCGCCCCTAGCGATATATGCACCCCGCACATGCGCTCATAGGTTCCCGTGTCGGCTACCGTACGTGTTTTGCTAAAGGCTCGGTTGAGTCCGAAACCGAGTTCCCGTATCCAAACGACTCCCCCCTCATCTCGTCGTATATTAGATAATATTAGATCAAAGGCGGGAGTTGAATTTTCACACGCGACGACTTGTCCCTCTTCGATGATAAGGGTGATAGGAGTTTCAGGGGTGTTGATTTTATATGTGACATCCCCGAAACAATAGATTTTTACCCGTCCGTGAACGGCTCTGAGATCTTGCGCTTCGGTAAACACTTCCCCTAGCGGGAACTGACCGCCCCAGTTAGGTAACCCCGTATAATCTCCGATATTGACTTTGGCAGACTCGAACGGTGAACCATAAACCAACAACTCTCCGCCGCTATCGAGTACCCCCATAGGAGCGTTGTCTATTTTAGACTGTAGGGCACGACCGAGAGGACGGTAATACTCTTTGTCATATTCCAGCGAGTCGATGAAATAGGATGCCTCATCGTCCGACATACGGCTAAGATGGGGATGTTCGATTACTTTTAATTTGAGTTTAAATAGCTCGACACGCAAGCGAAACGCATCGAGACGAAAGTTTGTCGATTGGATCAACACCACCAAATCAGAAGGATTCAGTGCCTCTAAGAGTGATCGAACTTCTTCGGGAGAGTGTGCATCAAAATCGATTAACCTTGCATGGGGGAGGGCGCGTTTGTACCCCTCCATCAAAAGTGTTGCAATCAGACACCGTGTGTCATACACCACGACGGCATTCTCTGCATCCGTGTGATGAAATGCCTCCCGTAAAAGAGTGCTTAAGTGTCGTTGCGTCTTTACAATCAATGCTTCGGTATCCATTCTTCCTCACGATCTATAATTGGTATTAATCTTATACGCGAATTATAGCTTACCCGCTTAAGAAAACACTACACTTGCATACCCTACAACTCTGGAAGTATCTCCGCTTGCATCGGCACTGGTGCGGTAATCGAGGATAGTGCTCTGCAAATCTCTCTTTTTGGCTACGTTTAACATCGCTTCTACCCCTATCATTCCGCACGCTTCACACCCTTGATGCAGCGCATGGGGATTTTCATCCCGTATCGCTTCCAAACAGATGGAATCGAGTTGTTTGGCCCTATCGAGCGAATAGTAATGGCTCAGATCGGTACTGATAACGACGGCGGTATCCCTCAGAGCTAAACAGTGCTCTATGATGGGTTCCAGCATCGAGGGTTCAGCATAGGCGTAGACAAGCTCTATAACTTTAGCCTGCGGGAAATAGTGTTTGATAAAAGGCATTTGCACTTCGGTACTGTGCTCGTGATGAGCCCCAACGATACAGGGGAGGGTGAATCGTTGCATCAAATCTTTTACCCGTTCAATATCTATCTCTAAATCTCCCAGAGGGGTTTCATAAAAGTGTGCATCGGAAATACTTACCCCTTCAAAGCCGATGCGGTGGGAGGGGCCGATGACGATAAACGTTTTTGGTGGGGAGGCACTCAAAACACGAAATGCGATATTGGCGGTGAAACCTGAATAGATCCATCCGGCGTGGGGGACTATAACGGCATTTCCCCATAGTGCAGAAAACTGTTGAAGTACATCAGGATGAGACTCAAGGATAGTGTTAAAACGCTCTATCATATCCTCAATCTCGCGCGTAGACGAGGGATAAAAACTCCCTGCAACACTCATTGTACGTTTAGTCATGGGATTGCTCCTCATATTTTTGAACCTGATAGGTATAAATTTCGGGATGATAGGAGAGGGGATCGTTACCGATTCCCGCTTTCATCCCCAAGTGGGAAAAAAAAGAGTCAAAATCACTCAATTCTTCCCACACTTGAGGTAAAAAAGTAGCCTGATACTTCCCTAGACGCAAGATGACACCATCAACATAGGGACGAATGATGCGCTCAAGATCGACTCTGTCACTGTACTCTACCGGCTCTGGATTGGTTAATAGGGATACCTCAATCGATAGGTGAGAAAATTCCTCCTTGGTTAGCGGGGGAAAACGGGGGTCTTGAAATGCTGCCGAGCGGGCATTCGATATTAAATCTTCCAAAAGACTTTGATGGGCAATAATCGATCCGATACACCCGCGTAACCGTTTATTGAGAGTCAAAGTTACGAAGCAAGCTCTTTTTTGAGTGAGTTCAGGATACTTGGATAGATAGAAATCTTTAGCGATAGTAATACCATCATACTGTTCTTGAATGGCATTTCTTGCGATTTGTATATAAACCGAACCGTTCATCTTTCACCTCCAGAGAGTTTTTTAGAGAAAAAATGGTGTTACGAATAATTCTACACCAATTTTTTATGAAGATTCTTTTAAAATCAGGTAAGATTGTACGATATAGAGATATAAGATTTGGTGAACAAAGAAAAACAATGGACAGAAGATCGTTTTTATCGCTAGCTGTTGTCTGCAGTAGCACTCTTGCTTTTGGTGCAAATCAAAAATTTGCTCCATCTACCGTTGTAACAAATAATAGTTCACTTATGGTTAGAAATTTATTGGATAAGTTGAATACAGTCCAAAATCATGTTGGGTATGTTCAGTTTAATACCATCAGTTTCGATGAAATGTTAAAAATGGCGGTTCATTGTAACAAACCATTGACTCCGTATGAAGTGGGATATATTGAAACCATTTTTTACGGTGACCCCCGTCGCTACGGATTTTATGGGGAGAGAACCGTACCAAGACTGACCGCCATAACTCCGAAAAAAGATCTTCTTTACATTAAACAATCGGGGCACTTTCTCTTGAGAGGTGCCGCAACTGAAAAATACACAACGATTAAAAAGTTGATAGGGGATGAACTGATATTGACATCCGGTGTTCGTGCTCCCGTTAAACAGCTCCATCTTTTTTTAAAAAAAATAGTGAGTGAAGGGGGAGATTTGCGTTTGGCATCCACCTCTATCGCCCCTCCCGGATTCACCTTTCACAGTGTCGGAGATTTTGATATCGGTAAAGTGGGTTATGGGTATGGAAATTTCAGTACAAAATTTCAAGAAACCGATGTCTTTAAAAAGCTGTATGATGGCGGCCATATTGCGATACGCTATACAAAAGGGAACCCTTTCGGCGTCCGCTATGAACCGTGGCATATCAAAGTAACGGGCGGGAATGAAACGGCCTAATAGTCTGCTATAAATTTGAGGAGAGTGTGTCGATGAAATTATCGGGAATCGCTGCGTTTGCACTGGTCGTACTCTCATCGCATGCTCAAGATGATACATCATTTGGAAAAGTTCAAGGTCAGATTCGTGTTTTTACCATGACGGAAGACAATCAAGAACCTTTACACGATTATGAAGCGACTGCGGTTGGGGGGAAACTTCTTTATCTTACACCAAACTGGAATCGTTTCCAAGGGGCTGTTGGCCTTTATACGACACACTTTATCAAAGATAATATCTCCTCGGACAATGTTGAACCGCTAGCCTCCAATAAAAATTCCCGCTATGTCGTCGGATTGGTCGATTCAATCAATTATGATGCCTCCAGTGTCACCAATATTGGTGAAGCGTATGTACGTTACCACTATGAAAAAAATTCTATTACACTGGGGCGGATGAAACTGGATACCCCCTTTGTCAATCCGCAAGATGGGCGTATGATTCCGACGTTTGAGCAAGGAGTGTGGGCGACTTCGGTTTTCTCAAATGTCTTGAGTGTCCAAGCCGGTTATATCAATGCTTTTTGGAACCGAAATACTCCTGATTGGAAAAGTGTCGAAGACTCTTTGGGCTACGGATATGAAATGGGAAATAGTTCTCTTGATACTGCTGTTGCGGGAAATTATAGAGGAAATACGTCATCGGATGGTCTTTTTGTAGCCAATATACGCTATGGGACTCCCAAAGAATTTACGATTGATGTATGGGATTATTATTTGGAAAATATTTTTAATCTCGCATATGCCGATGTAAGCTTTATATTCCCCTACGGTCCAGTTGAACTCTCCTATGGTGCACAATATATTTACCAGCGTCAATCGGGTGATGGCGGTAATGGTGAGGACAATAGTGTTCCAACCAATGCTATTAAAGCAAAATCGTACATGCAAGAGGGGGAAAAGAGTACAACCTACGGGGTTAAAACAGCCATTAAATATCAGAATTCAAAGTTGACGTTTGCCTACAATCAAACAACGGACGATGGGCGCTTTTTATTTCCGAGAGAGTGGGGAAAAGAACCTCTTTATACCTTTCAAAAACGTGAACGCAGTGACGGAAGCGGTAATTGTCATGCATGGCTTACGAGCGTTGAACATAATTTTGCCGGACAGGGGTTGAGTGGTTTGGATGTGATGGCAGGTTATGGAGAATACAAAAAAACGGATGCCAAAGAGTGGAAATACAATAAATACGGCCATCCAAGCTATGCCCAATGGAATATTGATGTTTTTTATCGATTCAAAGGGGCACTAAAAGGGCTGCGTGCGGAATACCTTTTGGCACGCAAAGTAGCTCGAGGTGAGACCTATCAAATTCCCGGAGCTTCGGAATACAATTTTATTTTCCGAAAAAACGGAATAACGCAGCAGAACTTTATACTCAATTATGATTTTTGAGAATCCACTTATACCTTTGGTTGGGGTTCACTTAAATAATATCCCTGAATATAATCAATTCTAAGCTCTTTACATTCATCATAAATAGAGGCGGTAGAGACAAACTCGGCAATGGTTCGGATATTAAGACGATTGGCGAATTCGACAATGGTACGTACAATGTCTTGTGCACTGAGATCGATATCAAGATTTTTGATGAGCGATCCATCGATTTTAATAAAATCTACATTCAAACGCATTAAATAGGCAAAATTTGAGTAGCCGCTTCCAAAATCATCAATGGCAATTTTACATCCGTATTTTTTAACGTGTGTGATGAAATGTGAAACTTCCTCAAAATTTTCAATCCCTTCACTCTCTAAGATTTCAAAAATAAGCCGATTGCCGACATTTGATTCTTTTAAATGTTTATAAATAAGATTTTGCGTCTCTTGATTTAGAATATCGTCTAAAGAGAGATTGATCGAATAGGTGTGCGATGTATCATGGAGTTGCGTAAAAATTTCATTCACGACGAAATGAGTGATGTGACGATAAAGACGCGATTTTTTGGCGATATCCAAAAACATTGCAGGCGAAATAACCGAGCCGTCTTTGTCAATGATTCGAATTAACGCCTCATATTCAATAATGGACTGTGCTGAACTCTCATGTATCCCTTGGTAGTAAAGGGCAAAGCGGTGTTCATCAATTGCATCTTTCAGTTTTTTACTCCAGTAGATATTATTGGAGTATTCTTCTTTAATATGGAGTTCATCGTTATATTTTACAAAGGAAACTCCCCGCTTTTTTGCTGTTTTGAGTGCCATATCGGCTCTCCCGATTAAATCACACCCCTCTTCAAAACAAAGATCGGCTCCCATTCCAAAAGTGACAAAAATACTGATCCCGTCGATATCGTAATACCCTTCATTCAGTGTATGCAAAATTTCATGACACAAATGGGCAAATTTATGTTCGGAAATGGATTCAGTCAGAGCCAGAGCGTATTCATCGGCGTGCATTTTATAGACGGTAAGCGGATGATCTATGACTGTATTTTGAAGGGTATTTCCAATAGCTGATAAAATTTTATCTCCGATTTCATGTCCGTATAAATCATTCATCTCTTTAAAATTATCAATATTCAGCAGCATAACGCCCCGATAATAGTTATGAGAAAGATCTTCAAAGAGAGCTTTACGGTTGGGTAAGCGTGTAAGAGAATCGTTGTAAAGTTGGTAATGAAGTTGTTTGCTATGCTGCGATGAGAGATCATGTATGCGATCTATCAATGCTTTAAATCCGAAATGCAATACGATACTTAACAAGATCAATACTAAAAGACTGACGATAATCAGCTCACGTATTTCGCGTTTATATATGATTTCATCTTCGGTTACATCGAGAGCGCACACAATCTTTGCCAAAGATTTGTTCGCATACGTTCGCAGCTCTTCGGGAGCAATCATATAGGTTCTGCCATTGTAAGTAATACGATACGAATCTTCTAATGTATACTCGTTTGGTAGATTTTCAAATAATGGATCATTATATGAAATCAGGGCATAGTCACCGTATTCTTTTAAATGTTTGTCGGGAAGAAGTGTATGAAGAGTTTTTGAATCAAAAGCCAATGCACTTTTAATTCCGGAGTGGATATCGAGATGTTCTTGTATACGGTTGATTTTAACAGATGCCTGAAGAAGACCTAAAAAACGATTTTCTTTAAAAATAGGGACGAGGGTCACCAAAGATATATTGTAAAGGGTAACATCCAAGGATACTATGGGCTGGCGTGTCCGAAGAGCTTCTTCGATCATAGGACGTTTTTTTGCAATGTTATCGCCGAATTTTTTTGGATCGGTAAGACGTAAAAAATGAATCCCGTCGTTGCGAATAAAGCCGGTTAAATCGACTTCTCCACGCGCGTATGCTTTATTAAAATAAGGAAGTGCCAATCGGTATAGAGTTTCTCGGTCGCGTGCTTCAAACGCATTAACGATTTTTTGATCGGTCAGGATCTGAAACCCGAGATAATTAAGAGATTTTTCGGTAGTGAAGACAGAAAGTTTGTAAGTATTTTGGAGAAGTTCGTGATGCTCGTACATTTTATCGTCTAAGGTGCGTTTTTTACTCTCTAACGCATTGAAAAGAAAATAACTTATGAGCAATAGGACAATGAATATCGAAAGCAATGTTGCCTTGATCCGTATTTTGTCCATCTTAAACCTTATATACCGTGTAACTGATTATAGCATACGAATGAGATTAGAATAGCAATATTAAAGCAAAATGTGTGTAGTTTTAATGAGATTTTTTAAGAGGAGATTTAAAAAGTGGTGACCCCAACGAGATTCGAACTCGTATGGCCAGAATGAAAATCTGGAATCCTAACCATTAGATGATGGGGCCGTATTAAAAAGATCAGGTGAACCTGAGCCGAAATTATACAAACCAATTGCTGAAAAAAAGCTAAATTTGTAGAATCTTTTCCCGCAAAGCGGGAAGAGGGGAGACTAGCTATTGTAAAAAGAGCGAAGAGCGCGGATAATAACCGCATTTTTAGAGATACTTTCTGCTTTTGCGTTATCGTCAACCAACTCATAGACATCAAGCGGCAATGAAATTGAGAACGTTTTCGTTTCGATTTTTTTGCGTTTTGCAACAAGGCTAGTGATGTTTTGAAGCATCTCAAGAATCTTTTTTGTATCGATCGGTTTTTGGATAAAGCTGTTGACACCCACTTCGATTGATTCAGAGATTTTTTGGATATCGTTGCTCGCGGAGATTACGATAATGATTTGAGACGGGTTGATTGAACGGATACGGCGTGCAAGCTCAATGCCGTCGATTTCTGGCATGATGATATCAACGAAAATAATATCCGGATTGATTTTTTCATACATACGAAGAGCCTCAGCTCCATTATAGGCAGAAGTGACTTCAGCAAAAAAGTTTTTGAACGTTGAGCTCAAAAGATCATTAGCAACTACTTCGTCTTCAACGACCATTGCCGTGAGTTTTTTAGTCTGTTCGGTAAGCTGGATTAAATCGACGTTTGATGACATGGTATGATCCTTTTTGTTAATGACATGTTAAAAAATGTCATTGTGTTAAATTGTTGTAATTATAGATAATATTTTTTAGCATTACCTTAAAGAAACAACTTTAGTTAGAGAGGCAATGAAATAGTCATATTTGTTTTCCAAACTGACCCGCATTATTATTTCTTATTTGTGTCGCAAAAGTGTTGCAAATATAGAAATTGTGAATCAAAATTAGTATTGTTTAAATTGTTCAAGCCACTCAATGTTTGTTTCGTTGGTTTTTTCTTGCTGTCTGAGAATAGAGTCAATAATGCTTAGAAGCGTTTGACGGTCTAAAAACTGTAATAGTTCAGGATTGATGTGTGTCGGCTTCACTTCATCATAGCGGTTGAGAAGATTTTCGATATCGGCGATGAGTTGTTCTTTTGTAGATTCCATAATGAAAGTCTAACTTATCTCAACTGAAATTTTATTTGATTAACATAATATATATTATATTTGAAATCTCTTGTACGGAAACCCGTATGAATCATAACACTGTATTTTGCGACACACTTGCAACACTAAAGGGAAATAATAGTGTATTCCGACAGTTTGGGGGTAAATACAATGTCATTAGAATACTCATCCTTACATGCCCTTAGAAGTATCGTTGCTTCTACTATTAATGAATCAGGTGTTGTAGTGATTGATTCCACCCCAACTATTTATCGCTACACATCCCAAGCAGAATATTTAAAACATGCAAATATGAAAGGGGTTGAATCGTATCCCAACCGTTATGGGAGTTCAGTTACGATTACCAATGACGGTAAATTCGGCTTAGTGTGTGACCATTCAAATGAACGTGTCATTTTTCTCTCACTTGAGCCCGTGAAACTTCTTTCTATGATTCCTATGAGTAACCCGGATGTTGTCCTATTCAGTGATGATAACCTTTTTTTTGCGATTGGTAGCAACTCCGGCAGATTGGATATCTACAAAACACACACATATGAGCGTCTGTGTGAAGTTCATCTTTCAGATTCAATCGTGTGTGCGGCATTTTCTAAAGACGGATCAAAAATTGTAATTTCGACAATGGATAAAAAAATACATTTGCTCCGCATTGATACCCATAAGGTCGTTCAGGTTTTTCGTATGGATGAAATCGCTGAAGCAGTTACATTTGCAGCCGATAACAACAAGATTATTGGATTTACACGCGCAGGGACGACATACGTCTATAACCTATTATTAAATCAGCAGTTTCTGGGAGATCCGTCATTGGAATGGCCGACTCATATTGCTTCAGGCTTCAATGAGAATGTGATTTTATTGGGTTCACGGAGCAATCAGTTAATGATTTACAACAATTCTGACGGAGTCAAATTGGGGTGTGTCAATTTTGATTTTTGGGGAATCACATCCATCAGCGTCTCAGGTGAGAAAATTTTTGTCGGTTTTTCAGATGGAAATGGTGTTGTCATTGATCTTCATTTGAGACTGCAAGAAGCGTATAGCGCCATTGAAATAGGTAATATCGCTAATCTCTCCCTTCTAGTCGGAGAGTTTCCTTTGCTATTTGTCAATAAAGAGATGTGTGCAAAACTTGAGAAACAGTATGAAGCGATCTTTAAATTTAATCCTTCTAACTCTGATGAGAGAAAAGGTCATGAAGCAATGGTTTCGCTCATCGTTGCCGATGGGGCGATCCGTAAAGAATTGATGCACTCTCTTTATACTTCTGAAGAGATTGTCCCGTTTATGGAGAAAATTTCTATAGGAAATGCACAAGGCGCCTGTGTATCCGTTCGTAATTCACCGCAATTACGACAATTACGGGAGTTTCATGAAGTCCGTACCAGTTGCTTGAAAGCGCTTATGTATGAAATTAAACTTTTAGAGATTGATCCTGGGAAATTTAACGAGTACATTGAATCCGCTCCAGGAGGATGCACCAGATGTGTGCATAGCCTCATACCAAGGCCCGAAGTACTTGAAGAAAATTATAAAAAACTCGTGTCCAGTGCGTTAACAAGAAATTTTGCAGCTTTGAGCGATATAGGCGAAAAGCATGAAGTTTTACGTCAAACAAAAATATATCGCCGCTTTATGAGCTACGGTGAAACTTTGATTGATAAAACACTGGCACTGATGGCTGAGGGAAAAATGGACCAAGCCGATGAATATGCTTCAAAGCTAACCCGAATAAAACCTTTTGCACTTACCGGAAATGATTTTAAAAATCAGATCAAAGCTTTTGATGCATTCAATAATGCTTCCAAAACCAATAATCTCATACAACTATTTACCCTCTCCTCCGAGTACCCTGCCCTGCGAACAACACAAATATTTAAGAATCACATTGATGCCTACAAAAAAAATATTATATCAACTGCCAATATTCTTGCTAAAAAAGGGGATGTTTCTAAAGTTATTGCACTTATAGCCCCCTACTCCACGATCGACTACTTTGAAGAAAAAAATCTATCTCTGCTTAAAAAAGCGCTGATTCATGAAATCGAGCTCTATGCCCCTACAGGTGAAGAACACACTCTCCTTGAGCGTTATCACAGTTGTTTTGGCTGGGATAAAGAATATGCCCGTGTTTGTTTATCCTTAAAAGTCTCACCAAATCATATGAAAAAGATGGATGATGGTGCTCCGGAATGTAAAAATATTACCTCATTATTATCGGGAGAAAAAATATTGAGAACTCTACAAAACAAAGAAATGAACTAATTTTTACAACTTTGCCGTTTGCAACATATTTGCGACACTAAAAAGAAATAATTGTGCAACTGGATTATTTTTACTAATAATTCACTTTGAATCGTAATAGGAGTCACTTTATCATGGTTTATAACGAATCATCCTCTATAGTTAAAAATCTTAAAGAGATCGCATACGATATGAAATTGCTTCTTGTTGAAGATGACAGCGATTTGCGCATGCAGCTGAAAATATTTTTAGGACGTTTTTTCGGTTGTATTAATACAGCCGAAAACGGCATCGAAGCATTGAAAATGTATAAAGAACAATCGTATGATTTAGTACTTACCGATTTAACTATGCCTTTGATGGGCGGCATTGAACTGACCGAAAAAATACGTATGCATAACAGTGAACAAAATATTCTTATTTTATCGGGACACTCCGAGAGTGACAATCTTATCACACTTATCAATCTCGGAATTGACGGTTTCTTGCTTAAACCGGTTGATATGAATCGTGTTCTGACACAACTTAATAAAAGTGCACAAGCCATTTATGATCATAAAATGTTTGATTATTTCAGTACTACGCTCGAAGAGACAAATCAAGAATTGCGCAAAAGTAATGCAGAGCTTCAAAAAGCACTAGCTGAAATCAAGCGTATGAAAGAGTCTGAACCAATAAGTATGCCCCAAGAACAACTCAGCGGACGAGAACTTAATGCTGATGAAAAGATAATGCTCTACACCCGCAGTGAAAAAATGTCTGCGGTAGAGTTTCACAGCGTACACCCTTTTGAGCTCGATAAAACGAATGAAGATCTTGAGATATTAGAAGACAATTTTAATGTTTTATTGGTCAGTGCAGAACGGAATATCAATCAAGACACATTATTCACGTTGAGCAAAATCGTACATGCTTATGCTAAAGAGTTGGAGATGATTCCGCAATTCAGCGCCCTTTCGTATGGAATTCAGCAGTTAGCCACCACCTTCGACTCGATTGAAGATGTCAGTAAGATTCCTTCCATTATGCCGATGCTCACCTCCTTATTTGACAATTTAGAGCAATGGAGGCGGGGAATTTTCTTTTACAGGGATGTTGAAGATATCCACTATATGGATAACTCACTTATCAGCGACGCTTTGAGTTTACAGGGGATGCTCAGTAATCAGCACCATGCCTCATCAGACTCGGACATCGAGCTTTTTTAACAGTTAAAAATAAGGAATAGAGATGAAAAAATGGTTACAACGGATATCCGTAGCGAAAAAACTCGGTTATATAATGATCTTGACTTCGATAGCCGTCGGGATGGGCACTCTCCTCTCCATAGGGGCTATGACATCGCTTAATACTGAGTTTGATACCTTTGAAGCGCAAAGCTTTAAAGGGGTTAAAGCCGTTTTGGAAACGGAAAAAGAGCTTAATTATTTTAGCCGCATCACCCGTGAAATTATGCTTGGAGGAGATTTGAAAGAAAATCTAGCCAAACTTGAGGAGACACGGAAAAAAATTGAGACCCATTTCAAAGAGGTGGAAGCCGCATGTGTTGAACCCTCTCAACTAAAGCTTCAACAACAAGCTCAGAAAGATGCTTTGGTCTTTATATCCGCATCTTCTAATCTTATGAATACGCTCAAAAATCAAAATCGAAGTACAGCGGATATTTATCACTATTATCATCAAAATTTTTCACCTATGGCTAAAGCATCGCGAAAGTCGATGGAAAAATTAGTGGAATCAAAAACAAAAGAAGCTGCTGCGATGCAGGAGACCTTTAAACATCACATTGTCACTTGGAGTATTTATGCAGGAATCGGCGGACTATTATTGCTGATTGCACTAGGAATTGTCATGATGCTGATCGTATCGCAGATTAAAGATTCTTTGTCCAAAACACAAAACGGTCTCATCTCTTTTTTCCAATTCTTAGGCGGTGAACAAGAGAGTACCCTCCCCCTCCCAGATCTTGGTAAGGATGAATTCGGAAAATTAGCGGTCGAAATCAACCGAAACATCGCGATACTAGATAAAAAATTCGCTGAACAGAGACAAAGCATCATCGATTTCGGAACGGTTTCTGATTTTGTTGCAAAGGGGCTTTTGTACAATCGAATTCCCACCCATTATAGCGATCCGAGTTTGAATGTGCTAGCACATTCACTCAATAAAATGGTGGATGAGATCGAGCGAACTTTTGCAAATTTGATCGCTGTGATGACTAAAATGGCCAATGGCGATTATTCGGCATCTCTCTCCGATACCGGTATGAGTATTGGTGGGTCATTTGCCTCGATCCAAAATGCAGCCAGTTCTATGGCGACGAGCAACAGTGAAATCTTTGCAATGATTGCAAAATTTTCACAAGAATTTAATACCGAGGCGAGTGCATTGAGCTCATCGGGTGACGAACTCAGCACCAGCGCTAATCAACAGGCATCGAGTTTGGAAGAGACTGCCGCCGCGATTGAAGAACTTACGTCGAATGTTGCGGCTAATGCATCTAAAGCCGAAGCGATGACACATGTAGCACAAGAGGCGAAACTTGCTGCCGAAAGAGGCAATACTATCGCTCACGCGAGTCTTAGTGCTATGGGTGAAATTGTCAGTGCGGCTGAAGCGATCAACAATGCCGTTGATATTATCGATAATATCGCCTTTCAGACTAATATTTTGAGCCTCAATGCGGCTGTCGAAGCGGCAACTGCCGGAGATGCGGGGAAAGGGTTTGCAGTGGTTGCACAAGAGGTTCGAAATCTTGCCAACCGCAGTGCCGAAGCGGCAAAGCAGATTCAAGAACTTGCTCGCTCAGCACGTGAAAAATCGCGCGGAGGGTTAGAAACATCACAACATATGATGGACAGTTTTTCTCTTATCTCTCAGAAAATTATCCAAACCGATGACATGGTACGTGATGTTGCGAATGCAAGTCGTGAACAAATGGCAGGAATCAATCAAATCAATGATGCGGTTTCTCAGCTGGATCAGATGACCCAGCAAAATGCAAAAACAGCCAATAATGTGGCTGAAATTGCCGGTGACATCCTCTCTAAAACCGAGCAGTTTGAGCTGATGCTATCTCGAATTAAATATGATGAGGCGCACAAAGCGCATACGTGCGATACACAGCTTCTTTTCGATATGGCAAAGCTTAAACTGGATCATATTATTTTTAAAGAGAGCAATTACGGAAAACTCAAATTTGCCCATGAGCCTTGGCGTGTTACCGGCCATCATGATTGTGCATTGGGGAAATGGATCGATGCGCATAAGCATATGCCTTATGCTAAAACACCGCAATGGGAAGCATTGCTTGTTGAACATGAAATGGTTCATAACGGTGTTCAATCTTTGATTAATGCCGATTCAAAACATGAATCTAATGAAAAAATATATGCGTTAAGCACTCAAATTGAAAAAGCGACATTAGGTGTTTTTAAAGGGTTAGATCACATCAAATTAATCAATTGTTCACATACAAAGGAGAAATAAAATGAGTAAACAATGTAGCACAGCAGAAAAAATAGATCAGATCGATGCAGAAATGCAGGAGATAATGGCTGAATTGGAAAACTTAATTTCTGAAAAATACGATCGAATGGATCATGAACAAAAAACGGCGAATACCGAAGCCTTTTTACAATTTTTCGATCGTGTTATGGGACAAATAAGTAAAGAGTAAAACAAGTGTGTTGCAACATATTTGCAACACTAAACCAATAGAATCCTCTTTATAGTTTACTCTCGTATAAGAGAATTATCAAAAGGACTCACCATGCCACTTAAAGTTCTGCTTTGCGGATTTATGTTTACGGCTTACGCATTTGCATCAGCCCCAAGTTCTACTATCGATAAAATATTTTTTGTAGGAAACGTCAAAGTCCCGACAAAAAAACTTCTTAAAGTCGCGCACCCTTATATGGGAACTCCGTTGGATCTTCAACACTCAAATGCAATTGCGAAAGAGATAGAAGCCTACTACCATAGAAATAACTATGTTCTCGCTTACGCATCTGTTGAAAAAATGGATCAAGAGGATAAAAGTCTCCTTATTCGCATCGGTAAATATGCTGATTTTGACGCACAAGCGATCGGAGAGATGAAACGCCGTGAGATCAAACCGAATCTCATCAACAAAATCTTTTTTGACGGAAACGAAAAAATATCGACACAACGTCTTATGAATCTTGTACGCCCTTCATTGGGGTTGGAAAAGAATCCTAAAAATATCGATGCAATGGCACTAAGTGTTCAAGAGTACTATCGCAGCCATCGCTATGAATTAGCGTATACGGAAGTTTCTAAAGTTGATGAGAACGGTACGATCATTATCCGTATTAAAAAATATCCAACGTTTAAAGCACGCTATGCGCGTGAGGGAAAAATCTAAATTTTTACAAAAGTATCGGGTTATTAGAGTCAATCAAAGGAGAATGGTATGAATAGAGGTTTTTTAGACAAAATAACTATCCGTAAACGGATGAGTTATTTGATTGGAAGTGTAACTACCGCAGTTGTCTTGGCATCATTCTTCGTTTTTTTTGCATTGACTAAAATTGAATCCGACTATAATGATTTGCAGCACAATGCTACGGCAGGGGCTCTGTATACATTGGAGATCGAAAAAGATCTCAATTATGTCAGCCGAACCAGCCGTGACATCATGTTGGGAAACAGTTACGATAAGAATATGGTTAAACTGCATGATCGTGTAGAAAAGATCAAAAATAATTTTGAACAGCTCGAAAAGATAGAAGATCCCCAGTCACAAGAACTGATCGCAGATGCCAAAAAAAGTACCTATACCTTTTTAGACAATTTGATGGATATGATGAAGACACTAGGGGGGATGGATAAAGATGCTATTTCCTTGAATACAATCCCTATTTATGCCCAGTACAAAAAAGAGCTGACTCCCTATGCCGAAGCCTCTCGTGTAACCTTTGAAAAGGTGATTGAAATAAAACAAGAGAATTTCAAAACTACCATCTCTCAAATGCATAACGAAATTCTTTTTTATAAAATGTCGGTTCTTATTGCAGGTCTTGGCGTTGCACTTTTGATCTTTACTTTCTCGAATTTAATACAGCGCTCGATTATCTCTGCCCTCACTTCCTTTACCGAAATGATTGAAAAAGTATCCAACGGTAATTTTGCCGGGATCGAGATCGATACGACACCCGATACGGAACTCGGTATTATGGGGCAATCGCTCCAGAAACTCGTCACTCAGATCGAAACATTTATCCATAAAATCTATATCTCTATCGGTAATGCGACACGGGGGAATTTCTCTCAACCTCTTACCAATGAGGGAATGCACGGTGATTTTATTCAAGCGATAGAGTTGGTAAAAAATAGCATTGCTATTATGAAAGAACAAGAGACCAAAAAACAGCAAGATGCTCTCAACTCTGAACTCAGCAAGCTCTCTGTTGAAGTGACAGAAACCCTCTCCGTTATTCAGCACAACTTAGAAGATAACGTTTCGAATCTCAAAGAGGTGACGGAAGCGACCAAACATGCAGAAACCCTAGCGAACAACAGTCGTAGTACGATTGAAGTGATTATAGAGGATTTGGAATCATTGAGCGAGACGGTGAATAACAATTCTCACGCCATTGCCAATATTGCGTCACGGACACAAGAGATCAACTCGGTAATCAGTCTTATCACCGATATTGCCGAACAAACGAATCTCCTCGCCCTCAATGCCGCAATCGAAGCGGCACGCGCGGGTGAGCATGGACGAGGCTTTGCCGTGGTTGCGGATGAAGTGCGTAAACTCGCCGATCGGACACACAAAGCGACCGGAGAGATCACCGTCTCGATTAACTCGCTTAAACAGGACATGGATGAGATCGAAAAAAGTGCTGAGGAGATGAACAGTGTCGTTGAAAAGTCGAGCCAGAAGATCAACGCATTTGAGGGGACACTGATCCAGCTGAGCGAAAGTTCATCCAATATTGTTTCCTCTTCGTATATGATGGAAAACAGTGTCTTTATTGTTTTGGCAAAAATCGATCATATTATCTATAAATCACGAGCGTATAACTCAATGATGCGATGTGAAAGTCGGTTAGAAGTGCTGGACACCCATCAGTGCAGTATCGGGCAATGGTACCATAGTGAAGGGAAACATCGTTTTGGAAAAACTGCCAGCTTCCCGTTAATGATGGCTCCGCACACGGTCGTCCATGATCGGGTCAACAAAAATCTAAAATACATCAAAGATGCGGATAAAAAAGAGTGCATCACTCACGCCACCGAAATCATCACAAACTTTCAAGAGATGGAAAAAGCGAGCAGTGAGCTTTTCATTCTTATGGACAATTTAATCAAAGAAGTATGATTTTTTATCGGGGAGCTTTTGCTCTCCCGAATGCAATTACTTTTTTACACACGGAAACTCTTAATAGTCTAAAAATAGTACTTTTCTTAACGTCTGCTTTATTTTGCAACATACTTGCAACTCTAAAATATTACGATCTGTTTGACAGATACATAGCACTATTAAAAGAGGTATAAATAATGGCAGAAATCGAAATGGATCACAGCTCTCTGATCATCTCTGAAACCGATGCAAAAGGGGTTATCACTTTTGCTAATGACGATTTTATCCGATACAGCGGATACAGTTGGGAAGAACTGCTCGGACAACCGCACAATATTCTGCGACATCAGGATATGCCAAAAGTCGCTTTTGCAGATTTGTGGAAAACGATCAAAGAGGGAAAAACATGGAATGGTTTTGTCAAAAATAAAACCAAACGAGGAGATTTTTACTGGGTCTATGCGACCGTATCTCCTATTACTTTTGAAAATGGCGAAACACGCTACCTCTCACTGCGTCGTAAACCGACACGTGCAGAAATTAATAAATATGACGCACTCTACAAAACAATAAAATAAGGATTCATATATATGTTTGATATCAGAAAAAAAGATTATTTATTACTCAAAGAAGCGATTCAAAATTGTCGAGATTTTGTTTTTGAAACCGTTAATGAAACCACTATCGAAGAGGAGAGTTCGAGAGCGTTAATCAATGATTTGCTCAGCGATCTCAGTCATTTTGCCCATGACTATAAAATGGTGCGAGATGCAAACTATATCCAAGCCGGAATGCTCGCACTAACGGTTTTTCGTGCCAAAACCGGAGAATTAACCAATGTTTCTATGGCCGAGTGTACCGTAAACGGAAGTACGGTACTTAAAGAAACGACTATTTTTTATAATGGACTGATGAGCCGTCTCAAAGAACTATTCTGTGAAATCGAAGATGGATTTACCCGTATTAGCCACAATGATTTACGAATGCCGTTTAAATCAGACGGATGGGAAAAAGATATCAAAAAGCTCAATCTACATATCAATGAACTTCAAGATATTATTGCGGATCAATATTGTCAACAACTTACCAATTCTCTCTCCCTCCGACGCAATACGTTTGATCTTAGTCACTATTCCGATGAACTCAGCAGCAGTTCGAATGAACAAGCATCCAGTCTCGAAGAGACTGCTGCGGCTATTGAAGAACTCACAGCAAATGTTTCGGCCAGTGCGGCAAAAGCACAAGAGATGACGGCTCTCGCTCAAGAAGCAAAAATTGCGGCTGAACGGGGCAATAGTGTTGCACGTGAGAGTTTGGACGCTATGAGTGAAATGGTGAGTGCAACCGAAGCGATCAATCAGGCCGTTGATATTATCGGAAATATCGCGTTTCAAACCAATATCCTCAGCCTCAATGCCGCCGTTGAAGCGGCAACCGCAGGAGATGCGGGGAGAGGGTTTGCCGTTGTTGCTCAGGAAGTACGCAATCTTGCCAACCGCAGTGCAGAAGCTGCTAAAAATATTCAAGAAGTTGCCAAAACTGCACGTGAAAAATCACACGGCGGATTGGAAACGTCTAAAAATATGATGGACAGTTTTCTTTTAATAACACAAAAAATTGCTCAAACGGATGATATGGTACGTGATGTAGCCAATGCCAATCGTGAACAAATGGCTGGAATCAGCCAAATTAACGGTGCCGTAGGACAGTTGGATCAATTGACGCAGCAAAATGCAAAAACGGCCGCCAATGTCTCTTCATTGTCTGCCATTGTGCAAAATTTGTCGGATCAAATGTATAGTGAAATTAGTCAAAAAGAGTTTGCAGGAAAAGAGGAAATTCTTCATTCTGCCACACAAATGCAACAATAAACCGTCATTATTTCATTATACATATTTCTAAGGATAATGAATGAATATATTCATCTCAAAAGGCTCAGAGCGTGTTCTCACCGAAAAAGCTTTTTTGGTTTCGGAAACCGATGAAAAAGGGATTATCATTTTTGCAAACGATGATTTTTGTGAGGCTGCGGGGTAGCGTGTTGATGATCTAATCGGAAAGCCTCATAACATTGTCCGTCATCCTGATATGCCGCGTGCCGCGTTTAAAGATTTATGGGACACCGTAAAAACAGGGAAAATCTGGACAGGATTTGTCAAAAACAGTGTTAATGGCGGAAATCAGTTTTACTGGGTTTATGCCACCGTTTATCCGGTTATGCGTGAGGGAAAACGCCACTATATTTCATGCAGACGTTTTGCTACAGACGATGAGATCGCAACCGCTACCGCACTTTATAAGACACTCTAAGGAAACCAAATGTTTGGAATAAAATCTACCGATGCCCAACTGCTCGAAGAGATCATGCACGAAGTGCTTGATGTGATAGAGGGTAAACGTAACCGCTACCGTTATGCAAACGCGAGTTTTTCAGATCGAAAAATTCAGCACATTGCCGATACCGCCCATCATCGTCTCCAATCCATCGTCGAAGCGAAACAAAAAGATATGCTTGCGATGGGGGAACTGATTTTAGCACTTGATCAAATGAAATCGGGATTGTTTAAGCCTACTAATATCGAAGGAGACGGTACCGAGGTGAGCGTTATTGCTAACTCGTTTAACGCATTTACCCTCTTACTGAGCAAACAGTTCGCCCAAATCGTTCAAACGCTTCACTTGTATGCGTCGAATGATTTCACTTCCGAGATTGCTAAAAATAATCAACAGGGTGAAATGGCCGCACTCATCGACGGTGTCAATAATCTAGCACAAGAGATCACCGTAATGCTGACGACGAATCTCCAAAACGGACTTAATCTCCGAAGCGAAGCGTCGTTTCTAAAACAGGCGATGGAATCCCTCTCCACCGCGAGCAACCAACAAGCGGCAAGCTTGGAAGAGACAGCGGCGGCGATGGAAGAGATGACCAGTAATGTCCAACAGAATGCCCAAAAAGCAAACGATATGGCATCAATGGCGG
>Ga0208246_1000529_pt1 | contig 29953 bp, 21 predicted proteins | sample RifOxyD2_FD_184039 | JGI IMG/M metagenome (GOLD analysis project Ga0208246, IMG submission 184039) | Soil microbial communities from Rifle, Colorado - Rifle Oxygen_injection D2 (SPAdes) | ecosystem: Environmental > Terrestrial > Deep subsurface > Rock core/Sediment | place: Rifle, Colorado... | reverse complement strand
GTCTATCGTGGGATTGCTCGCTGTTAATGTTCCTATCGTTGCAGGTGCCGTTGAGTCAACTACTACTACTAACTGCGTCTTACCACTGGCTATGTTGGATATTACGGAATAATTCGGAACTTCGTCCGCTACCTTGAGCCCAAAATAATATGTCGTGTCGCTACTTAAACCGGTTACAGTAAAACTTTCGTTACTGCCACCTATACGTGGTGTAGGTTCGCCAGCTGGCGGAGCCGATGCATTACTAAAATTACTACTGGTTATGCTGTATGTAGCATACCGTATGTCATAACTGGATGCCGTCCCAGTTGTGCCATCGTCGCCTACTGCTGTCCAGTTCAGCGTTATGCTCGTTGTTGTAATATCGCTCGTTGTTAGATTGTTGATTGTGCTTGGTGCAGTTGCATCGGGAATAGCGGAATTGTATTCCGATAATACCTCGGATGCAGTTAATGCACGATTGTATATCTTTACTTCGTCTATTATCCCTTGAAAATACCTATTTGAATATCGTCCTATTGTTAATGGATTTGTCGTGCTTTCTATTGTGTCGGTATACGTACCAACTGCTTTTTGTACACCATCTACGTATAACTTCATATTGTTTGCTCCACCGTTTTTGTCATATACCGCTACTATGTGCACCCACGCATTTAATGATACCGCATCGGGCGATATTACCCACCGCCAATTGGAACCGCCATCATCTATCTTGAATATGAACGCAGGTCTTAAATTGGCACCATCCCAACGTACACCAATTCGGTCGTCCTTACTTACCATATCGTCATGCATTACTGGTATTCTGGTTGGATATGCCCATACCGATATTGTTAATGCATCTTTTATGTCTAAACTCGCTGAATTCGCTACGCTCACATAATTGTTTATTCCGTTAAATTGTAATGCATTCCCTGTTATACCTGTTACCCATTGCGGACTGTTTGTTAGTGTGCCATTATTATTGTTCCCGGATGTGTCTGATGCAGTTGTGCCGATATTTTCCTCTAAATGCCACTCACCGGCAAGTTCTCCTGTCGGCAATGCAGTATCGCCATATTCATATCGCCCTATATCCGGAGCAGCACCAATATAATATGTAGTAAAACCCGTAATACTCACCCCTGCGTCTATACAGGGACTATTTGATTGTAATGTATAATATGTATACCTGCGGTAACCTATACCTATTATTGAAGGATTTGAATTTATGTTATTGTTAACCGTAAAATCACCTGCTGTATAATTACCACTAACAACATTGTATCTAATATTATTAGTAAAATATGAACTGAGCATATGTGATGCTTGTGGTTGATAATATATGTCCCTGTTGCTTCCACTACCAATAAGAATGTTATTTCTTATTCTTACGTTTGAGGCATTGGTATTACCGCCAAGGACAAAGAAATCAGCAGAACCGTTACTTAAATCAAACACGTTATTGTAAAAATATATGTTTGTAGCAGTTCGCCCTTCAGGACAGATATAAACACCACCACCGGAGCATTTATAAACAATATTATTATTAAAAATAACATTGGAAATAGTAGCGTTCCAATGGCCAAAACATGAACCAAATCCTTCTATATAATTTTCGCTCATAATCATGTCACTCGCACCAACTTCTATAGCCTCTTTTTGGCCCCCTCCACTCGGCAAAATTAAACTGTTGTTATAAACCTTTATACTATACTGTCCTGCACCTTTATTCCCCGCAACAAGTGAAAACCAATTATTTACTGTGCAGTTATATATTTCACAATTATCATACATATTCCATAACTCAATAGACGCATCTCCTACCCAGTACGGATCAGTTTTGGGTACATTTATTACGCAATTATAAATTTTTACTCCTTTAAGATACCCGCCACCTGCCAGCATGTCTGTACCTTTTATTCCAAATCCACCATTTTCATTAATGGTAATATCGTGAATCAATGCACCTGTCAGGTGTCCTATGTGTATTGCTCCGCTATTCCAGTTGAGTGGGTGGCTGTAAGAACCAGCAGGACAATCTTCAGAAGTATTAGTAAACGTACTATTATAAAGTTTGAACCCTGTAATGTAAGTACTTGGGGCCGGTGATTGTATGTTTTCAGCATATTGCCCAGAATGGACCGTTAAACCATTATGATTTATGTTCTTAAAAGTTACGTCATGTATCGTAACATTATGTCTGCCTGATACACGCATTCCCATTTCAAGTGTGCGATTGTTTCCATCAATTGTAAAATTGCTAAATGTCTGATTGCCGTTTACTGCAGGATAATTATCCGCTTTTATCAAGTAACTTCCTTCACTGCTTAAACTGCCTTTAATTATAGTATTACTCATGCCGGAACCTTCAATATTAATACCAGCAGGCACTAATGATGTCTGCGTTTCATTGTACGTCCCAGCATTTAAATGTACTGTGCAACCTTGATTTACCGGAACATGGCTTACTGCGTATGCAAGCGTCTTCCATGGTTTTAAAGAACTACCATCATTGCTATTACTGTCGGTACCTGTAGTGTCAACATAATATATTCTTAATGGCTGTGTTTTACCATTTGGTGAATTTGAAATTTCTGACAAGTTAGAATAATCATCAGCTGCTTTTATTGAGAAGTAATATGTCGTATCTACTGCAAGACCGGTTACTGTGAATGTTTCTGAATTTCCGTTTGCCTTAGGTGCCGGTTCTCCTGTACATTGTACTGCAGTATTCCAGTTAGAACTTGTTACAGCGGTACCGGTAATATAACGGATATCATATGAAGTCGCTGTCCCTGTTGTACCATCGTCTCCGACAGAAGTCCAAAAAAGAGTTATAGAGTTGGTAGTCGGAGAGTTAGTGATTAATGTGTTTATTGCTGCGGGTGCAACTATATCTCTGTTATAATGTGCCAGTATTTCAGCCGGTGTCAGACAGCGATTATATACAACTACTTCGTCGATTATGCCGCTAAAATTATTTTCACCTGTTCCACCGTCTTTACCAATACAAAAACTTTCTGACCTGCTGTCTATTGAACCGGTTATTGAACTACCGCTTCCCTGTTCCACTCCATTAACATATAACCTTAATCTTGAGTTATCATATGTTAAAGTAACAAAATACCATATTCCTACTGCCAATACCGAAGACATCGGAGTATATCTGGTAGTCCCGCCAATCCCTATTGCACCCTGCATTGCACCGGTATCGCCGAAATATAATGCATACTCCCAATTGGGATAGTTTGATTTACCTAATATTCTTTGATAAGAGACATCTGCGGTTTTTCTAAACCATGCTTCAATTGTAATCGCTGTGGTCGGATTCAAACTCGACGAATTTGGTATTGACACATAATTACCACCGTTAAATTGCAGCGCTTTTCCGATTTTACCGGTTGTCCAGACAGGACCATTTACTAAAGTTCCGTTATTATTGTTTCCTGATGAATCTCCCGCTGTTGTTCCGGTGTTTTCTTCAAAATGCCATTCACCTATTGCCGGAGATCCTGCAAGTGTTCTGCCACTTGGGGAATTAGAAACTTCCGACCAGTTCTGGGAATCATCCTTTACTTTTATCGCGAAATAGTAATTAGTGTCTGGAATCAAATTATTTACTGTGAATGTCTCTGCACTACCTGTTGCTTTAGGTGTAGATTCACCTGTGCATTGAGTTGCTGATGACCAATTGCTATTTGTTACAGGGGTCCCTATCATATATCTTATATCGTAAGTTGTTGCTGTTCCTGTGGTTCCGTCGTCGCCGACCGCCGTCCAATTTAAATTTACTGACGTTGATGCAAGATTGCTTGTAGTTAAATTACCTATTGTGGAAGGCGGATTGCTTTCCAATCTTGCCCCCGGAATCCAATAATATGTCGCTCCGTATTCATATGCACCGATATCGGGAGATGAACCCACATATCCGTCGGTATAACCCGGTATAATAACTCCGGCATCTATCGCCCCAGAACCTGCTGTTGGAATAAAATTTGCATCAACAGGATAATCACCGTTATGATGCGCTTCAGGCGGCGTGCCTTCGCTGGAAGTTACAAGATTTATAGTATTATTTGCAATATTATTTATTATTTTTGTTCCGCTCTGGGAACCGCTATCCGGCCAATGATTAAAACTGTTCCCATTATTCAATATAGTATTATTATAAATCAGATTATTTGTAGAATCTAAATTAAGCCGTATACCGCTGTCTTTATTATTCCAACTGACGTTGTGGTGAACAATAAAATTCTTTGAGCCGTTATCCAGATATATTCCAATACCCAAATTACCACGATTATCGTGTGTCCAGTTATAAGATATTACCGTTCCGCCTCCGTCACTTTGATATGTATATAATACTCCGCCATCGTTGCATAAAAGATTTACATTTGATATATCGTTATATTGTATGTTGTATTTAGTTGCAGTATAAAACATAACACCTATATATCCGCAGTTATATATGGTATTATAACTAAAATTCTGGTTAGAATTATTGCTTGACGAGGGGGTTGCTATTGCGGCAGATGTGGTCGGTAAATAGCCGATATCGTGTATAACACAATTTGTTACTTTGTTATATGAACCGTAAACCAATATGCCGGCGTGTGCACTGTATGCGATTGTAGAATTCTTCCATTCATTATATGAACCGCTCATTATATTTTTACTTTGGTAAATTGCGCCGTAACCGTCGTTGTGAACCGAATTATGGTCACCATATTTCACATTGAAGCTGTCAACCGTGCAATGCTGAGAATTACTCATATTAACCGCGCATGCAAATAAATTGAAACCTTTCAACTCAATATACGATTTATTACTAAGATTGAAAGCATAATCCCGCTGTTTTATTTCAACAGAATGCTGCGAAGGTGATAGACTGTCAGGTGTCCATAAATAAACAATATCTGCTGGATTATCTAGATACCATTCTGTAGCAGTATCCATCGCTATCAGTTTTCCGAATAAATAATATTTACTGCTGCCGGCTCGTGGACCATAACCACCCGGAAGCGCCGTATCAAAATTAAACTGGCTTCCTGCCTGATAATTTGTAACTCTCTTTATGTAACCCCAGTATTCAAACATCAGCTGAACATAAGCGTTGTTCCAATCACCAGCCGGTAAATCGCTATCTACTATTGTGCTTACATCAGAACCAGAATCAGTTGTACCTCGTGGCATATGCATCAAATCATCAACTACTGCGTTAGGCCAGCGGGCTTCGTTCATCATTTTACCGTCAACAAACAACTGAATGAAACTCAAATTTGTAGATGCTTTATATATGGAACCGAAATGGACACTCCATGTTACATTAAATATATCAGCTCCACTAACAGTCACGGATTCATTATTGTATACATAAAAACGGATTGGATTCGTAGAATTCCCTGAATTGGTAGGTGTAACTGTCTCACGATAAGTTCCCTGCCTTACATAGCAAGTATCACCTGCGACCATTATATTGGCCGCTTTTTGGATTGTTTTGAATGCCGTGCTTAGTGAAGTTCCATTGTTAGTATCGTTACCAGTCATTGCTACATAATATACAGTGGCATTTAAAACACTAATCGCTGAAATAAATACAAACAAAAATATAATTATTTTTCTTTGCAACATACTCTCCAATAAAGGCAAAAAAAAGTTTAAAGTTTAAATTTAATTTTCTCCCTACTTTCATAACTGAAAATGTCAGTTATAGAGTTATAGGGTTAATAAAATCGCGGGATGGTGCTTTAGTGCGGTAGTGCGATGGGATAGGAATTATTAATTATTTTAACATATTCAATCGCACAATCGTACAATCCCCGCCACTACACCGTCGGCGGGTTAATTTTGGCTTCGCTTGTCCACCCGCCCCGCCATTAAAACGTTGGCGGGCAAGCACTACACCGTCGATGTATCCGCCACTGAGTCGTTGGCGGATTGTTTATTTGGTCTCCAGTAGGGGACTCAAATAAACAAAAAAGCCAGGGTGCCGAACTTATTAATCCTTCGAAGACAAGCCACAGAAGGACCTTCGGCAACCTGGCTATCCCACCACTCGCGGGATCTTGGTTTTGCGCAATCATCCCAATTACTTGGGAGCAGCCTTTTCGGGAAAACAAAAAAACTCTTATACTATTTATATATAGAATTATAGAAGTTTTGTCAAGCTATTTTTTTTGAGCACCAACTGGATGCCAAAAAAAATAGTCCCGATTTATCGGGACCCACCTCAATTGAGCACCAACTGGAGAAGGTATACCCCGTAAAACGGGATTATTTACCCCCACGTAGTTTTCTTCGAAAACTAATCACGGGGGCAGGTCGGTCGGTCCGGTTGGTCCGACCTCCGTGAATAAAAAATAGTCCCGATTTATCGGGACCCACCTCAATTGAGCACCAACTGCCCGATAACTGATTTCGGGCATGACGCCCTTAAGTCTGCCTGCAGGGGTATATCCCCGTCGTATGGGAGTCATTTCCGAATGTCCCTCAGACTGTGTCGCAATTGTTAATGAATGTATTTCGTTTTCCATTTTGTAGCAGCAAAGCGTAATCTTTGCCATGTTTTAGCAGAGCTATCGCTCTGCAGCTACAATTTTGGAATTATGACACAGTCTCCCTATCGGGAATCCATATATGCCACTTCTAATATGAAGTTGGATTTTTCAAAATTATAGTGATACTTGAATATGATTATAATGATTTTAGGAAGTGATTTTACACCAGATTTCGCTAATTTAGGCGGTACTACTTCAATCTTACATCTACTTTTATTTCCATATCCCTTTCACAAAGACCGATATCCACTTTTAAAAATTTATGCTTTGTATTGACCGTATCCGAGAATATTCTATTTGTAAAATTGATTTTTTGTTCTTTACCATTCAATATTACTGATTTTATTTTGTTTTTTTCTAAAAATATATTTAATTTATAATTTATTTTTTCTGGACATCCCTTATAATTCCCGTTAATAGGTAATATGTCTATTTTTATTTCTTTTTTATCTGCATTAACCTTTATCTTTTGTGTGATATATTCATTTATTTTATAGTCTTCAGTTAATCCATCATCCTCGTAATATAAAAATTCCGTTTTTTTATCAGGAAAGATATTAAATTCTATTTCGTTAATATTCTTGCTCAAATTTTCTTTTACCTGAATAGTCGGAACAACCGAGCCTTTCTTTATATATAGCGGAATTATTTCAAGCGGAATTTTAATTTTTTTACGGTAAGGACCGTTTATAATTTCTTTTTTTTCGAGCGAAATCCACGTGCCCTTCGGAAAATAAATGTCTCTTTCAAATATCTCACCAGGACCATATGCAGGAACAACAAGAATTGAGCTACCTATTAGATATTCCTCGTCATTTAAATATGAATTTTTGTCATTTGGATACTCCAGATATAATCCACGTATTATCGGCAATCCTGTATCAAAGCATTCCCTTGCAAGTTTATAAAAATATGGAAATAGGGCGTATCTTATTTTTATATATTTTTTAAAATTTGCGGATACTTTACCGGAATAATTCCATATATCCCTATCACCACCGGAAGAATGTGTCCTCGTTACCGGGGAAAAACAACCAAATTGCAGCCATCTTGTAAATAATTCTTCCGGAATTTTTCCTCCAGCAAAACCACCGATATCGTGTGACCAGTATGCGGCACCTATGTTCCCGCCTTTGTGAGTAAAAGATATCTCATATTTTAATGTTTCATATGTAGAGTGCGTATCACCTGAAAATTGTAGCGGATATTTTTGGCTACCTATACCGCCCCAGCGGGAAAGTATCATAGGTCGTCTATTGTCGCCTGTTCTTTTTGCTGCTTCAAAATAAAATTTGTTTACCCATAATTGCTGCGATACATCCTCTACTCTGTCGGTTGCACCCCAGCCGTCTACCCACCAGAAATCCACACCGTCCTGCAGCATTTTTATTAATATTTCTTCAAGCCATGCATATACATATCTTTCATCAGACCATTTTATACGATAATCGGTTATATCGGGTATCCTTTCTTTTATTTTTTCTTTATACGGGTCATCTAACGGAAGTTCATCGGAATACCTGTAACCGGGATGGTCGTTCAGACAGGTATGTATTTCTTGTCTTTTCAATTCCTGTAAAAAACCTCTCGGTTCTGGAAATAGTTCTTTATTCCACTCATAACCGTTCCAGACATTTTTACGCCAATCTGTATCTATAACAAAAACGTCAAGCGGGATATCCAGCCCCCTGATTTTTCTTATCAGTTCCAAAATTTCCACGTCTTTGAACTTATGCCATTTTGAATACCAATACCCGAATACCCATTTTGGCGGAAGCGGTATTTTTCCGAATAGTCTAATATAATCAAGGAAGGCACGCTTATAATCGCTTCCATACCCAAAAAGATACCAATCCTGAAATTGATAGTCCTGTCTTTTCTTTATCCAGTTTTTTTCTTTATCCCATAAATATTCGCAATGGTCTCTGTATATAAAGTAACCGTTTTTAGAAATCAAACCTTCTGTAAAACATTCTTCGGCACGCCCACCCGGGAATTTATATAAATCAAGCATTGCTCCGCCTAAATTATCATTATCAGAAATTCCAGGCTGCCATGTTACTTTTGTATCTTTTGCCGTAAAAAATAAATTACCGATATCAAATTGTTTTCCATTTGGAAATAATTTCAATTCAAATTTATCTGTAGATATTAAAAAAAAATCTTTTGTTTCTTTAATTGTATGCGCAGCTTCTTCGCTAAAAGTCGGTTCTGTAATTAAAGTGTTTTCATCATTGAATAACCCTTTTTTTGAATATTCTGCTCTAATAAGAGATGATGAATAAAGTGTAATACGATAACTGGAATCAATTATATATTGTATTATTTTAGACGAAACCTTATTTTTAGAAATTTTCATAATTTAATATTTTCTATTAAATCCGCTCCTTTAAATATTCTTGAAGAGATTTTGGCAAAATTTTACGTTTTTTAACGGCTTCTATTCCTTCTACCGTTGCTTCTGCTGCCGCCATTGTAGTGACATATGGTATCTTATGCTGTATCGCCATCATTCTGATATAACTATCGTCATATTTACTGCTTCTTCCTATCGGGGTATTAATAACCAGATGAATTTCCTTGTTTTTAATTGAGTCTATAAGATTCGGTCTTCCTTCGTGCAGTTTTTTAACCTCAATATTACTTACATCGTTTTTCTTAAGAAATTTGCTTGTGTTTTCTGTTGCATAAATTGTAAATCCCATTTTTTTCAATTTTCTCGCTATTGGTAATAGTTCGGGCTTATCTTTGTCCGCGACCGTCAATAGTACATTTCCATCTAATGGTAATTTAGAACCCGCTGCCTCTTGCGATTTATAATATGCTAAACCAAATGTATCAGCAATACCCATTACCTCACCAGTTGCTTTCATCTCAGGACCTAAAAGCGGATCCACCTCAGGAAACATGTTAAACGGAAATACAGCTTCTTTAACACCTACGTACTGATACTTATATTTCTTTAATTCAGGAAATTCCTTTATTTTTTTACCAATTACAACCTGTGTGGCTATACGCGCTATCGGAATGCCTATTATCTTTGAAACAATCGGAACAGTTCGAGATGCCCTTGGATTTGCTTCAAGGATATATACCTTATCATCACATATTGCAAACTGAATATTTATTAGTCCTATAACTTTCAGTTCTTTAGCTATTTTGGCGGTATATTCCTCTATTATTTTTATGTGCTCTGATTTTATGTTTCTTGGCGGTATAGCACATGCAGAATCACCGGAATGAATCCCGGCAAGTTCTATGTGTTCCATTACTGAGGCAACATACGTATCTTCTCCATCACAAATAGCATCAACTTCGGTTTCAATAGCATGTTCCAGAAACCTATCAAGAAGCATTGGATATTCAGGACTTACTTGAATTGCTTCCTTCGCATATTTCGCTAGCATCATCTCATCATATATAACCTGCATTCCTCTGCCACCAAGCACAAATGACGGCCGAACCATTAAAGGATACCCTATTTTGCTGGCAATTTTAATTGCTTCTTCCAATGAAGTTGCAGTGGCACCTTCCGGTTGAGGAATACCTAATGATATCATTTTCTGCCTGAAGTGTTCTCTGTCTTCGGCAAAATTTATACTTTCAGGACTGGTACCCAGTATTTTTACTCCGTTATTTTTCAATTCGTTTGCAATATTTAAAGGTGTCTGTCCTCCGAATTGGACTATTACTCCTTCAGGTTTTTCCTTATCGTATATAGCTAAAACATCCTCAACAGTCAGTGGTTCAAAATAAAGTTTATTAGATGTATCATAATCTGTGGAAACTGTTTCAGGATTGCAATTGACCATTATGGATTCGTATCCTTCGTCGTGTAATGCAAACGCGGCGTGAACACAAGTATAGTCAAATTCTATCCCCTGCCCTATCCTATTGGGTCCACCGCCTAAAATCATTATTTTTTTATTGTTTGATACCGGAACTATGTCTTTGCCTGAACTGTATGTAGAATAATAATAAGCTGCGTCTTTCACGCCGCTTACCGGGACGGGTTCAAATCTCGCTTTTTTACCTAAAGATAACCGTTTTTTTCTAACATCGTCTTCTTTTATTCCGAGTATTTTTGCAAGATATCTGTCTGAAAACCCCCATTCCTTCGCTTTAATCAATTGGCTGTCGGAAAGTTTGTTCCATGTAGTATTTATTAGTTCCTCTTCTAACACTACAATATCTTTAATTTCCTGAATAAACCATTTTCCTATATATGTTATTTTATGTAATTCTTCAATAGTCATTCCTTTTCGCAAAGCTTCATACATAATAAATATTCTTTCGCTTGAAGGTGCTGATAATTTTTCTTTCAACCTATCAAGAGATAATTCCTTGAAATCTTTGGCACCACCGAGCCCGTATCTTCCAATCTCAAGCGAACGAATAGCTTTCTGTAATGATTCTTTGAATGTTTTGCCTATACTCATAACTTCGCCGACTGCCTTCATCTGGGTTCCTAATACATCTTTTGCCTGCGGAAATTTTTCAAATGCCCAGCGTGCAAACTTAGTTACAACATAATCACCACTCGGTTTATACTTCTCCAATGTTCCTTCTTTCCAGTAAGGTATTTCGTCCATATTCAGTCCAGCTGCCAGCTTAGTGGATATACGCGCAATAGGAAAACCGGTCGCTTTGGACGCAAGTGCGGACGAGCGCGAAGTCCTCGGGTTTATTTCAATTGCGACCAGCCTGTCGTCAACCGGATTATGTGCAAACTGTATGTTTGTGCCGCCAACAACTCCAATAGCTTCTACAATTTTATATGAATAATCCTGCATTTTTTGCTGTAATTTTTCCGGTACGGTCAGCATCGGAGCAACACAGAAACTATCACCAGTATGCACCCCCATGGCATCAATATTTTCAATAAAACAAACTGTTATTTTTTGATTCTTTTCGTCACGTACAACCTCAAGCTCTAATTCTTCCCAGCCTATAACCGCTTCCTCAACCAGAATCTGATGAATTATACTTACAGCAATACCTCTTGCGGCAATCGTCCTTAATTCCTCAACATTATAAGCAATACCACCACCAGTGCCACCCATAGTATAAGCAGGTCTCAGAACTACGGGATATTTCAACTGCTCGGCTATTTGCTCCGCCTCTTCAACAGAATGGCAGATTTGGGATTTAGGTAATTCAATACCGAGTTTGTTCATAGTATTCTTAAATTCAAGCCTATCTTCGCCTCTTTCAATTGCATCAGCTTTCACTCCTATGATTTTCACGCCGTATTTTTCCAATATTCCGAGCTTATGAAGCTTAGAAGAAAGATTAAGTCCAGTCTGCCCGCCTAAATTGGGCAGAAGACCGTCCGGTCTCTCTTTTTTTATTATTTCTTCCAGACTTTCAACCGTAAGCGGTTCAATATATGTTTTATCAGCCATACCGGGATCAGTCATAATAGTTGCCGGATTGGAATTAACAAGAACTATTTCGTATCCTTCTTCACGCAACGCCTTACATGCCTGAGTACCTGAATAATCAAACTCACAAGCCTGCCCAATAATAATTGGTCCTGAACCAATAATCAGAATTTTGCTAACATCTTTACGCCTTGGCATTGTGTCCCCCAATAAATTGTAAAATCTATTCTTGCTTCTTTTTGTCAAAAGGATGCCTGGCGTCCTCACCGGTAACAAAATACATAACATCCTCAATGATATTTACTGCCATATCGCCGATTCGCTCTAATCTGTGACTTATAAAAATAATATCCAAACCCAATTCTGTTATTTCTGATTTTCTTTTCATTTGTTCTATTACATCCTTTACAAGTTTTCTATGCAAAGTATCAACCTTTTCTTCCATGCTGAATATTTCATTTGCATCTTTTATATCATTCTTTACGATAGCATTAATAGATTTATTTAACATCTCTCTAACAACACCGACCATCTGTGGTAAAATATCACCCTGTTCAAGTTTTGGATTTTTAATCAATTGCGTTACTCGTTCCCCTATATTTACTGTCTCATCAGCAATCCTTTCAAGATCATTATTTATTTTTGATATAATATTTAATAACCTTAAATCTTCACCTACAGGTTGATGTAACGCAATAAGTTTCAAACAATGCTGGTCTATATCTATCTCCTGGACATTTATTTCATGTTCAATCTTATTGAGCATTTCAATTTTTGATGCGTCTGAATTAATGAGTGCATTAATTGAATCTGATAGCATTTCCTGCACTTTATTAGCCATATTCAGTAGTTTCTGTTTTAACATTTCTAATTCATGATGAAAATACTTTTGCATTTTTCCTCCCGATTATAAAAACTGATTACTAAGATTTTTAACACCGATTACACAGATTAAAACCTAAAAACTTAGAATAACACCTACCTACCTGGGCAGGGAACTAAAAAGACAATTGCACCGATTAGAATCTAATATCTTTTTTAGAATGTCTATTTTAACCAGCTCTTCCGGTAATATAGTCCTGAGTCAGTTTTTCTTTAGGATTTGTAAATAATTTTTCAGTATTATTATATTCAATTAATTCGCCCAGCCACATAAAACCTGTAAAATCACTTATTCGAGCAGCTTGTTGCATATTATGCGTAACAATAAGTATTGTATAATTCTCTTTTAATTCTATCATTAATTCCTCTATTCTTTCAGTAGCAATAGGGTCCAAGGCTGAACAGGGTTCATCCATAAGAACTATTTCGGGTTTCACAGCAATTAATCGGGCTATACATAAACGTTGCTGTTCTTCAAGCGTCAATTCTAATGCTGATTTGCCTAATTTATCCTTTAAATTATTCCATAATGATACAGCTTTTAAACTATTCTCCACTATACTGTTTAATTCATTTTTTTCCATTCTACCTCGAATCTTTAATCCAAACGTAATATTAGAAAATATCGATAATGGAAAAGGATTAGGCCTTTGAAATACCATCCCTACTTTTTTCCTTAAGTCAATCAAATCATAATTTGGATTTAAAATATTATCATTATCTATAACTATTTTTCCGTTGGTTCTTACGCCTTCGGTCAAGTCATTCATCCTATTGAACGTTCGTAATAATGTCGATTTGCCGCACCCTGAAGGTCCTATAATCGAAGTTATTTTATTTTCTTCAAATTCAGCATTTATATCTATCAATGCGTGAAAAGAAGTGTAAAAAAGATTTAAGTTCTCAATTTTTATTATAGACATATTTCATTCCACCTACACAAAAAAGGTAATGTCAAAAATGACATATTATTGAAAAATTTGGTTTTGAACGATATAGATGTTTTTAGCCGAATAAATCGTTAAAAAATTGGTATGTTTGACGAGCGTAGTGAGGAGTTTACCAATTTTAGGTTTATGAGGCGTTAAGAAAACATCGTCTAGTGAAAAACCATGATTTTTCATAATATTTTTGACATTACCGCAAAAAATACATTTTTAATCTTTATAATATTTCTAACATTTTTGCTTCAGCGAATTTCTGCTCACAAATCTAAACAAAAATTTTAAAAATTATTATATCCAGATCTTCAACCAAATTTTCCTGAAATATAATCGTTCGTTCTTTTATCTTTAGGATTTGTAAACATTTTTTCGGTTTTATCTATCTCAACTAATTCTCCCATTAAGAAAAAAGCAACCCTGTCACTTACCCTCGCTGCTTGTTTAGTATTATTAGTGACCAATACTATAGTGTATTTCTCTTTAAGTTTAAGCATTGCTTCTTCAACTTTTGCAGTTGAAATCGGATCCAAACCCGAACAAGGTTCATCAAAAAGTATAATTTCCGGTTCAACCGCAAGAGTTCGTGCTATACATAACCGCTGCTGTTGTCCACCTGAAAGTTTCATCGCAGGCAAATCCAACCGATCTTTAATTTCATCCCAAAGATATGCTTCCGTTAAACTTTTTTCTGCAATCTGTTCCAATTTTTTTTTATCTTTTATACCTTGCCGTTTAGGACCATAAACTACATTCTCGAACACTGATAAAGGTAACGGCAAAGGCAACGCAAAAACCATCCCCACTTTTTTCCTTAGCAAGTCAACATCAGTTTTTTTATCATTTATATTCTGATTATCTATTAGAATTTTTCCCTTAACCACAAAATTCGGGAATAAATCATTTAATCTATTAAGACACCTTAAAAAAGTTGTTTTCCCGCTATTAGCCGGACCTATTATCCCAAGGATTTCATTATTAAATATTTCGATATTAAGCGAGCTTATAACGGATTTATTATCGAAATACGCGTCCAATTTTTCAGACTTAATTTTTATCATTGTTTTTTTCTATAACGAGATCGTAAAATTATAGCTGCCAAATTCAGCATTAATACTAATGCAACAAGCACTAATGCAGAACCATATGTATATTCACTTTTAATATTTGGTATTTGAGTTGAAATCACATATAAATGATAAGGTAAAACCATTACCTGGTCAAATATGGATTGCGGTAATCTTGGTAGATAAAAAGCCGCAACAGTAAATAATATCGGAGCCGTTTCTCCTGCGGCACGGCTTATTCCAAGTATAGTGCCTGTCAATATTCCGGGTAATGCATTAGGCAATACCGAATATCGTACAGTTTGCCATTTGGTTGCACCAAGCGATAAACTAACTTCCCTGTAAGATTTTGGTACCGCTTCAAGCGACTCTTTAGAAGCGGTAATAATTACGGGAAGAATCATAATCGCTAAAGTAAGCGAACCAGCAAGTATTGACGCACCGAAACCTAAAAATATTACAAAAATACCCAAACCAAACAAGCCATATACAATCGAAGGAACACCTGCCAAATTGATAATTGCCAGCTTGATTAATCTATTCAAAATATTATCAGCTGAATATTCAACCAAATAAATTGCAGAAAATACACCGACAGGTAATGCAAAGATTATGGTCATTAATACTAAATATACTGTTCCTATAATTGCAGGAAAAATTCCACCCTCTCGCATACCGTTTGTCGGCACTGTGGTTAAAAATTTCCATGAAATAACAGGAAGCCCTTTAATTATTATTATGACAATAACCGAACCGACAAGAACAACTATTAATAAAGTTGCTAAGAAAAATAATGTGAAAAATATTTTCTCGGATAATTTCGGATTCATTTCAATTCCTTATGTATATAAATATCGGCAATTAAATTAACTATAAAAGTTATTATGAATAGAACTATGCCGATAGCAAATAATGAAAAATAATGTTCGCTATTCCGCACCGTCTCTCCCATTTCTGCAGCAATAGTGGCCGTCATAGTTCTAGCCGGATCAAAAAACGATTTTGGTATTTTTGCGGTATTACCAGTTAACATCATAACAGCCATTGTTTCACCGATAACTCTACCAATGCCAAGCATACAAGCTGCAACTATCCCAGGAAACCCCGCTGGAATAAGTACTCGCCAAATAGTTTGCCATTTGGTTGCTCCGAGTGCCAACGCTGCCTCCTTATATCTTTTCGGTATTGAATAGAAAGCATCTTCTGCAATTGAGACTATTGTTGGTATAGCCATAAATGCCAACATTATTGAACCAGATAGTGCTGTTAAACCTGTAGGTAAATTAAACATTTTTCTTACAAGCGGGACTAATGTAGTCATACCTATGAACCCTAAAACCACGCTTGGAATAGCAGCAAGCAATTCAATACCTGTTTTTAAAAACTCTCTTATTTTTAAATGAGCAACTTCTGAAATATAAATAGCACTTGCAATACCTAACGGAAAAGAAATAACTATCGCACCTAATGTTACCCATATTGAACCTAAAAAGAGCGATAATATCCCAAACTTTGGAGGTTCACTTATAGGATACCATAACTTCCCAAAAAGAAAATCTTTCAAACTAATCGTTTTAAATAAAGATAAACCTTCTTTCAAAAGGAATATGAATATAAGTATAACAAATACTATTGAAATTATTCCGCTAATAAGGATAATTTTTTCTATAAAATATTCTTTTATTTTTCTTGACTTCAAACTCATATTTTTCATTCCGCTCCTAGTTGAATATTAATATTTTACGGAGCTTCAATTTACTGGCACAAAATCAGTTTCTTTAACTATTTCCTGACCTCTTTTACTCAAAGCAAAGTCAATAAAATCCTTTATTTTTCCTTCAGGCTGTGATTTTGTATATATATATAGCGGTCTTGAAATTGGATATTTATCCGAGATAATATTGGAAATACTTGGTTCATAATATACACTTTTTTTATCTTTTGCAATTTTAAGTGCCTTTTGTTTAGGATTCACATAACCCATACCATAATAACCGATTGCCTGTGAATTTTGAATTATTTCGTCTGCTATTGCTTGTGAAGAAGAAAGTAGAAGAGCAGAAGGAGCAAACTCTTCCTTTGAATCTTCTTTATTTCTTCTTAATACATGTTCTTTAAAATATATATGTGTTCCGGAATTCATTTCTCTTGAAAGAATCACAATTTTTTTATCTTCTCCTCCGACTTCTTTCCAATTTGTGATTTTACCTGTAAATATATCTGATAATTGGTCTATCGTCAGTTTATCAACTTTATTATTTGGATTGACAACAACGGCTATTCCATCTAAACCAACAATAAATTCTACCGGATTAATATTATTTTTCTTTGCTTTTTCTATTTCTTGTTCTTTCATTTTTCTTGATGCAGATGCTATATCGCAACTATTGCTTATTAAACCCGCTATACCGGTTCCTGAACCACCACCTGTTACGGCAATAAAACTATCCGAACTGGTTTTCATAAATTCTTCTGCCCATGATTGAACAAGATTTACCATCGTATCAGAACCAACTGCACAAATTGTTCCGGCTCTTGGAGTTCTTTTACATCCTGCGAATCCTAACAGCATACATAAACTAAAAACAAAACACATAATATTTTTAAACATAATCCCCCCAAAGTCAAACAAAGCGATTTTACATTTTTTTCTCTAATAATTCAAGAAAAAAATCACTGTTTTTATATTCAGTGATTTAAACAACCATTTAAAACAGAAAAAACTATCTATTTATTTTATATGTGGGTTACTTTGTTACGTCCATTACGCTTTGAAACATAAAGTGCCTTGTCTGCCGAATCAATCAATTGTATACTTGATTTCATATTTTTTTTCCAAAAAGATATACCGACACTTATAGTAATATTGATGCTTTTTTTATTATAATAGAATTTAGTGTTTTCTATTATCCTACGAAATCTTTCTCCCATCTGATTAGCTCTTTCAATGCCACTTATAGGAGCAATAATAGCAAATTCATCCCCACCGTAACGACTTATAATATTGATAGAACTTGTATTTTTAGTTATTATTTTTGCAATGTCTTTTAATATCTTACTGCCTGCACTGTGTCCATAAATATCATTGACTTGTTTGAAATGGTCAATATCAACCAAGACAAGTGAAAGATATCCATCATATTTTTTTACACGTTCTACCTCTTTCTTTAATATTATATTAAAATACTTATGTGTGTATAATCCTGTAAGACCATCCCGTGCGATTTCTTTTTCCAATCTAGCAGATTTTATATGAGAATCAAAAAGTTCTTTTTGAATGCTCCTAAGAACATCTCCCGCGGTAACTATACCAACTAGTATTTTATTGTGTATTATCGGAATACGTCTTATATGTTTTTCCCTCATAAGCGATGCTGCTGATTTTACTTCGTCTTTTGGTGACAATGTTATTAATGGTTCTTTCATAATATCCGATGCCTTAAGATTAATTAAAGTTATACCTATAGACGATACTGAATTAACAATATCTCTCTCTGTAATAATACCAGTTGGTTTCTTATTATTAAGAATCACCACTGAACCCATATGATTTTCTTTCATCAATTTGCAAATATCAGTTATTGTTGCATCTCTTTGTGCTGTGAGCACCGATCTACTCATTATGTTTTCTATTAACATATATTCTTTTCCATGAACTATGAACTAACCCCCTATACGCTATTCTCTATTAGATGCCCTTTCGCTCCTCAATGTGGTGTTTAATCGTTTTACCTTCTACTAAATATATCACATCCTCGGCAATATTAGTGGCATGGTCGGCAATCCGTTCTATATTTCTTGCTATAAGTATCAAATCTAATGCAGCTTCAATGTTTTTTGGATCCTGCATCATATATGTTAAAAGCTCTCTGAACAGTTCCTCATTTATGTCATCAACTTTATTGTCTTTTTTGCATATCTCTCTTGCTACCTTGGAATCGCGGTTAACCAAAGCATTCAAACTTTCTCTTACCATTTCCTGAGCAAATACCGCCATCATAGGAATATTGTTTAACGGTTTCAGTTGAGGATACTGCAATATAATCTTTGTACGGTCTACTATGTTTACCGCAAGGTCTCCCATCCGCTCTAAGTCATTATTTATTTTCATTGCAGATGTTATAAATCTGAGATCTATCGCCATCGGCTGTCTTAATGCAAGAAGTTTATGGCATTGCTCATCTATATCTATTTCCAGCATATTGATAGCATATTCCTCGTCCCATACTTTTTCGGTCAGTTTTGGATTTCTTTCTTCTAACGATTTAATTGATTTTGCTATTATTGCCTCCACCAATGACGCCATCTTTAATAGCTTTGACTTTAATTCTTCTAATTCCTCATCAAAGTGTCTTTCCATCTTAATACCTCCATTTTTATTATCCAAATCTGCCGGTTAAATATTCTTCTGTCTTCTTGTTTTTTGGACTTGTAAATATTTTTTCAGTTGTCCCAAATTCTATCATTTCACCAAGCAAAAAGAAAGCGGTAAAATCTGAGACTCTCGCTGCTTGTTGCATATTATGAGTAACAATAACAATTGTATAATTTTTTTTCAATTCTACAATAAGCTCTTCAATTTTTGCAGTAGATATAGGATCCAAACTTGCACAGGGCTCATCAAATAGTATAACCTCCGGTTCAACTGCAAGACATCTTGCTATGCAAAGACGCTGTTGTTGTCCCCCGGAAAGCCGTAACGCATTATCGTGTAATCTGTCTTTTACTTCATCCCATAATGCAGATTTTTTTAGCGACTGTATTACCCTTTCTTCAATAAGGTTTTTATTTTTTATACCTTTGACTTCCAAACCATAACTTAAATTATTATAAATACTTTTTGGGAATGGATTAGGTTTCTGAAAAACCATACCTACAAGTTGTCTTATTTCAACCACATCCGTTTCTATAGCATTAATATCTTTACCGTCTAAAAGTATTTTACCTTCAAGATGAGTATTGGGAATCAGCTCATTCATACGATTTAATAAACGAATGAATGTAGACTTACCGCAACCGGAAGGACCGATTATTGCGGTTGCATTATTATTAAACATATCCAAATTAATATTTTTCAGAGCTTGCGATTTAGCATAATAAAAATTTACATTTTCAGCTCTAATTCTACAGTTAAAACAGTTATTAATGTTCATATCTACTCCTTTGCTTTTGCCTGATATAAATTGCAATTGCAGAAATTGCTAAAACTAAAAATAAAAGAATAAGTGCACATCCATAAGCAATTGCGGTTTGCTCTTTAGGGTGTGTACCTTCCGTCATTAATGCATAGATATGATATGGCAATGCCATAACTTCGGAAAATATCGATTTTGGATTACCGCGTTTATAAAATGTAGCAGCAGTAAAAAGAATGGGGGCAGTCTCGCCTGCAACTCTGCCTACACTTAGAATTATTCCGGTAAGTATACCGGGAAGAGCGGTTGGTATAACAATTCTTTTAATTGTTTCCCAATGTGACGCGCCTAACGCCAACGAGGCCTCTCTTTGTGATTGTGGAATCGCAATAAGCGCTTCTTGAGCAGCAGATATTATACTTGGAAGTGCAAGCATACTCAATGTCAAACTTCCCGACAAAATAGAAACACCAAATTTAAAAAATTTGACAAATACGGCTAATCCAAATAATCCAAAAACAACCGAAGGCACTCCGGCAAGATTATTTATACTTATTCTTATAATATTAATAATAAAACTTTTTGGACTATATTCGCAAAGATAAATCGCACAAGCAATTCCTAAAGGTAATGAAAATAAAATTGAACCAAATGTAAGGTAAAATGTTCCAAGAATTACGGGAAAAACCCCACCTTTTGTCATTGCTGCTCTTGGGGCTTGAGTAAGAAACTCCCACGATATAATTTTTATTCCCCTTATCGTTATAAAATATATTATCAGACCAAGAGCCAATAATGTCAGGATTATACATAAATATATTAATAAAAATCCAAGATTCTGTTTATTTTTTTTCATACGCTCAACCCAAGTTTTAATCTGTATTTACGACTAATTATTTCAGCGATTAAATTAAATATAAGTGTGATTAGAAAAAGAACCAGCCCGATTGCAAACAATGCCTGATAATGGGAACTTCCCACTGCTGCCTCTCCCATTTCCGCAGCTATGGTAGCGGTCATAGGTCTTACAGGAACCAAAAAAGAAGATGTTATTATTGCAGCTCCACCGGCAACCATCAACACTGTCATTGTTTCGCCTGCTATCCTGCTCATACCGAGAATAATTGCTGTTGAAATACCCGAACCGGCAGCCGGCATTACAACTTTTATCATTGTCTGCCATCTATTAGCACCCAAAGCATATGATGCTTCCTTATAACTTTTAGGCACATAACTTAAAGCATCCTCGGCTAAACTACAAACGGTGGGTATCGCCATAATACCAAGTATAATACTAGCAGTAAGTGCACAAAGACCGGTTGGTAATTTAAAAAATGTTTGAAAGAAAGGCGCAGCTATAACCATTCCAAAAAACCCATAAACAACCGAAGGTATACTTGCCAATATTTCTATCAATGGCTTGATAACCGCCCTCTTTTTTTCTCCTGCAAGCTCATGAAGATATAAAGCGCTCCCAACGCCCAATGGTATGCAAACAAACATCGCTCCTAAAGTTACCAAAAGCGTCGCTGTTATTAGCGGAAGTATCCCGAATTCTGGAGGATCATATGTCGGGTACCAATTTTTACCCGTAATAAAATCATAAAGTGAAACTTCATTAAAAAGCGGAAGCCCTTCCTTAAATAATATAATTATTATCCCTAATAAAAAAATCAATGCAGAAAATGATGATACAGCAAACATCCATTTGTATATTTTTTCTTTGAATCGTCTCGTTTTCATAAATTTAGGGGGAGTGAGCATGGATAATTTTTTCATTATCCATGCCCACTATTTTACTATACTTAGTTATTTAAGCCCTACAAATCCCTCTTCCTCAACTAATTTTTGGCCATCTTCACTCATAATAAAATCTATAAAATCCTTAACTAATCCGGTCGGGACCCCATTGGTATACATAAATAGCGGTCTGGATAACGGATATTTACCGGACAGAACTGTTTTTTTATCTGCAATTATACCATTTATCGGTATCGCTTTAACCGAGTCAGTAATATAACCCAATCCGACATAACCGATTGCTTGTGGTGTCTTAGCAACAATATTGGCGATTGCCTGATTAGATGCCTGCATTAAAGCATCTCTCCTAACTTTCTGTTTATCAAGTGCAAGTTCATTAAATGCTTCAAAAGTACCGCTCGCACTATCACGTGAAATAACCACAATTTTTCCTTTACCTGCGCCAACTTTAGACCAGTCAGATATTTTTCCGGTATATATATCTTTTAACTGTTTCTTTGTTAAACCAGCAACTGAATTTGAAGGATTCAATATAACTGCAATCCCATCCATAGCAACAACAAATGCTTTTGGAGCCCTGCCTCTACCAACGGCTTTCTGCATCTCAATATCTTTCATCGCTCTTGAAGCATTGGCAATATCACAAGTTCCTTCTATTATAGATGTTATTCCAACACCGGAACCGCCTCCACGTACAGAAATATCAACATTTGGATTATTATCCATAAAAATTTCTGCCGCTATCTGGGCTATCGGAAGGACTGTCGTAGAACCTTCCATAACAATCTTTTTCCCTTCTGCATATAGATTCATCACCGTGTAAACCATAACAATAACAATACTTCCAGCAAACAAACCTTTCAATTTCATAATGCCTCCTTGATACTTTTTCATTATTCCCGAATTTCTCAATCGGGAATTTTTAATCATTTCTGGATACCTGCTTTTACAAGTATGACTATCTCTAATGCTCGTCATTCCGTGCTTGACACGGAATCCATTAGTTTTACAAAAACCTATAATCATTACCTCACTTTTAAAACTTATACACTAAATCGGTTTGGAATAACGCCTTAGGTGTTTTTGCAGAATCTGCTCCATTTATCTTATCCATCTTATAATAATCAAAGTTCAAATTAAGTGCTTTTCCAAGTGCAAGCTCAACTATAAATTCATTTCCTTCAACATTTGTTCCACCGCCATATGAATCAGAATCCGGAAAAGAATCCAGCCATGCATCCTGCTCAAGATATCTTCTCTGATACTTAACCGACCATTGTCCAAAAGAAGAAACTTTTTCATCACCATATTTTAAACCTGCACAATAACCTATATTATTATTTTTAGTTGAATTATTAACAATATAATCACCGTAAATTGAAACGGTCTTTGAAAGCACCGGTTCTTGCACATTCAGATTTAAACTCGGACTTATAGAATCATATTCATACGGTAGTACACTTGATACTAATAAATTTGTAGATGCAGAATGGTCAAGTTTCTTGCCTTTTACATTAGTTCTATAAATTACACATCCTGTTTTCAAATTTATAGTATCATTAATAATATATGATAAACCCGGCTGCATTGCATAAATCATAGGATCCGAAGAATCTGTACTTATTTCATCCAAAATAACAGCAGTCATATTTAAGAAAACACCGAAATTGGCATTAACAGAATATTTTAGCATTCCCGCTAAGCCATCTGTATTCAGGTCACCATCCCAAAAAATATCTGAGGTCTGAAATAAAGGATTTTTAAATTTTCCAAGTTTAAGTGTAGCATAACTTATAGGCGAATATTCTAAATATGCATAATCAACCATCAAAGGTGCCTTGCTCAAAGAATCACCAAGTGTATAATTTGTTGACCGAGGTTCACCATCGGTGACATTTACTCCGCTGCCTGAAACAGTAATATTATTACTACCTGTACCGGTTGTAGTACTTACCCTAATATTATTACTCCCGGAAGTTGAAATTGAGGCACTTTTAATTGCTGCAGTTGCTAAACCAAATCCGCCCTTCACATTACTAACTATTCTTGTTTCTGCACCAACTCTTAGTCGCAATCTAAATCTGTCACGTCTAAGAACATTCTTCGCCCAATCAATCTGATGCCTTACTCTTGCATCACCTTTGAGTGATAAATTTTGTACCCATGCCGGCACAGTATTTAATTTACCTTCTGCCATCTGTTTTTTAATCTCTTCCTTTGTTACCGTCTTAATCTGCTGGGCTTCACCAAATGTTATAACACCCTTTTCCGCAAGAGTATCCACCAGCATATCTATCTCACCCGCCTGAACAAACATCGAAGAAACTAATAACACTGACCACAGCAACGACAACTTCCAAAACTTCTTCATACACAAACCTCCTTTTAAAAAATTTTACCAACCTACATCTTTTCAAACTTGCCTCTGTTTTCCATATTACCTCCACCCAAAACATTTATAAGTATCGTCATTTCTGTAATAATTATAAAGAATCATGATTAAAGTAAAATAAAGAAAACATTAAGATATTGTTAAACTTGAAACTGTGAATTATTCGGGCAAAAAAAAAGCACAGTAATAAATACCGTGTTTTTTCATAAATACTATTATAGTCTATAATTAACTATTTATTTCTTTGGGTAATACTACCGTAAAACTAGATCCTCTTCCCGGCTGGCTTTCCACTGATACGGTTCCGCCGTGCAGTTGTATCAGATGTTTCACTATGGCAAGACCGAGCCCAGTACCACCCATTTCTCTGGAACGGGCTTTATCCACCCGATAAAACCTTTCAAATATTCTCGGCAGGTGTTCTTTTGGGATCCCTATGCCTGTATCAGAAACCTCAATTTTAATTTTGTCTTGAACATCGTAACACTTGACAGTTATCACACCTCCTTGTCCGGTAAACTTTATAGCATTATCAATAAGATTAGAAAATATTTGTATTAATTTTTCCTCGTCCGCGGTTATCTCCGTAAAATTATTTGCGATTTCGAATATTAATTTTTGACTTTTCTTATCTATTCTTTCTTTATACATACTAGAAATTGATTCCAGAATTTTTTCAATATTAACTTTCTTTAATTCCAATTTCATTTCTTTGGATTCGCTCTTTGATATTACAAGCATATCGTTAATAAGATTATTCAGCCGTTCGGTATTTGCCTGCATAATATCAAGAAATTTTGATGCTTCTTTCTTATCATTTATTGCACCTTCTTTTAATGTCTCTATAAATCCGCTGATTGCTGTAAGCGGTGTTTTCAGTTCGTGTGATACGTTTGCTACAAATTCAGTTCTCATGTTTTCCAATTTTCTAATTTGGGTAATATCGTGAAAAACGCCAACTACACCGTATAATTCATTATTTTCATCATATATCACAGATGTTTGAACTTGAATATACTTTTCTTCCGGGAGTAAAATTGTAATATCCTTTCTTACTGGTTCTGCTTTTGCCAGAGTACTCTCAATGGCATTATTTATTTCTTCATTGCCAAGTATCTCCCACGAATGTCTGCCAACTGCTTCATCGGAACGCAGATAGAGCATATTTGAAAGCGACTGATTCAACATTATAATCCTTCTATTTTTATCCACAAGTATTACACCTTCAACCATATCAGACAATACAATAGATAATTCATTCTTCTCGCGTTCTGTCTCAGTAATATTTTTCTGCAGCTCTTCAGACATTGCATTCAGACTGTGCCCTAACCGAGCAAGTTCGTCGTTCGCTTTGAAATCAAGTTTCTGATTAAAATCTCCTTTACTTATCTTTTCAGCGGCAGTTTTCATTAATAATATAGGATTAACAAAAGATTTACCAACTATAAAGCTGAGTAAAAGCGCTGCCAGAATACCGATTAAAACAGAAACGATTATTATTTTATGTATTTGTTTTATTTTTCTGTTGATATCACTTAAAAATATTGAAAGTCGAATCGCTCCGCTAAGATTCCCATTGGACTTCAATGGTATGGCTACATACATCATATCTATATTAAGGGTATCGCTATGCCGTACGCTTTTTCCTATAATACCTGATAATGCTTTTTCCATTTCAGGTCTGTCTTTGTGATTTTCCATCGTTTCCGGATCTGACTCCGAATCGGCAAACACAGTCCCGTCAGAGTTAACAATTGTAATTCTTGTTTTAATTTTTTCTCCCAATCTTTTTACAAAATTTTGTAATTTTGATGGATTTTTGGCAAAGGCAAAGTTTTCCATCATGTCTTCAACTAACACAGCGGATACTTCAAGTTCATGTGCGATTTCATCTTTGTAATATTCTTTTAGCACATAATCTGTAAATATTGCAATTATAGCGGAAGAAACCACTATGACTAAAACATATGTTAAAAATAGTTTTTTAAAAATCCCTCTCATATTTTAATTAGTAATTACGTAATTAGCGTAATTAGGGACAGCGCCCATTTATATGCAAAATTGAATCCTATGTTCAGTATCCTGTATACTGTCTACTGTATCCTGCCTTTATCCTCTGAACCTATATCCTATTCCTCGCACAGTCTCGATATTATTTCCGGACTTGCCAAGCTTTTGTCTTAACCACTTAATGTGAACATCGACAGCTCTGTCAACTATAGCAAAATCTTCGCCCCATACATTATCAAGTATTTGAGTCCTTGAAAACGGTTTCCCGGCATTCTTCATTAGAAATACGAGTATATTAAACTCTATTACTGTAAGATTTATCCGAGCATCTTTTACGGTTGATTCGTGAGTAGCTAAATTTATTTTTATACCTTCTCTTTCAATAATGTCTTCTGTTTCTTCTCTTTTATAGGTTCTTCTTAAAACCATTTTTACTCTTTCAACCAGAACTTTCGGACTGAAAGGTTTTGTAATGTAATCGTCAGCGCCGAGCTTTAGTCCTTCAATAATGTCCGCCTCTTCGCCTTTTGCCGTAAGCATTATTACCGGAATATTTTTTGTTTTTTCATCTTTTTTTAATATTTTCAATATTTCCAAGCCGTTCATACCGGGAAGCATTATATCCAGTATAACAATCGACATCTTAGGAATTTCATCTATAAAATCCAAGGCATGCCCACCCGATTTGATACAAATAACATTAAACCCGGATTTTTCAAGATTATATTTTAACAATTCCAGAATATCCTTTTCATCATCAACAACCAATATCTTTTCTTTAGCCATTTATTCCCCTCTTATTTTTAATAGGGACAGCGCCCATATATATTATCGCTTATTTCTTTTTAGGTCTACCCCTACCTTTTATTATTAAATTAATCCCAAATCGTTTTTCGTTATTACGTATAAATTTTTCTGTACCAAAAGGTTTTCCTGTTAATGTATGTTTTTTAATAGTACCTATTTTTTCTTTATCTTCTTTTTCATTTAAAAAATTTTTCCATTCTTCTTTATTCATTTCAATATATTTGGTTATTTCACTTAATTTCAATATACTTTTATTTTTATCTATGTTTTCCGTATGTTCAATAGCACTTGACCACTTCCATTCCCATGGTTTTTTTATTAGACCACTTCTAACAGGATTTCTTTCTACGTATCTCACTGCTTCCATTAAATGAATGTCATCAAGCATACAGGAATAAAACCTTCCCTGCCATAAATGACCACTGGTTTTATTTCTTCTATTTATAAATTGAGCATATCTCATATGTGCCATATTAAATGTTTTGGCTAAAGAATCCGTTTGATGTGGTATTACTATTAAATGTACATGATTACTCATCAAACAATATGCAATTATCTCTAATTGATATTTTTGACTATACTCATTTATCCATTCTAAGTATTTTTCTCTATCAGAGCTACTTTTAAATACTGTTTGTCTATAATTGCCTCGCTGGGTTATATGATGAGGTATTTCTACTGCAGTTATCCTTCGTATCCTTGGCATGTTTATATATTAATATAATTTCTTTTATTTGTCAATATTGGGCGCTGTCCCTATTAAAATATAAAATGTCCCTATTAAAATATTAAAAAAGATTAATCGGTGTGATGGTCTAAATGTATGTGCGGGTGAATGTGAATTTTACCTTTATGGTGGTGGCTGTGGATATGAACCAGGTTATGGTCACGGAGCAGTTGATCGTCTTTTAATATTTCAATCGACGGACCCGATTTGATTATTTTCTTATCCTGGCTGAAAACATATACAGTATCTGATATTTCTTCAATAATGTGTAAATCATGTGTTGAGGTTATTATTGTTTTACCTTCTGAGTTTAAATGAATCAGCAGATCTACAATGTGTCTAGCTGTAAGTGGATCCAGTCCGGCTGTCGGTTCGTCCAATATTAGAACATCCGGATTTATTATAAGAGTTGAAGCCATTGCAACTTTCCGTTTTTCACCTATACTTAGATGATGAGGCGACCTGTCTAAAAAATTTTCAATGTCTAATAAGTGAGTAATATCTTTCAACCGCTTTTGTATTTCTTCTTTTTCCATTCCGAGCTGCAAAGGACCAAAAATGATGTCTTCCTTTACCGTTGGACAAAACAATTGTATATCCGGATTTTGAAAAATCAATCCCACTTTTTTTCTAAAATTCTGGGAAAAATCTTCGTTATTAAAATTTTCTTCTTTTAATTCTTTTCCAAAAACTTTTATGTTTCCTTTGTCGGGAAATATGAGTGCATCAAGTATATGTAAAAGTGTGGATTTGCCGGAACCGTTCGCACCGATTACGGCAATTTTTTCACCTTGTTTAACTTTTATATCTATACCATTTAATGCAGGATATTTCCCAAGATACGAAAAGTAAACATCTTTTAATTCAAATATTAAATTATCCATATTTTTTATATTTTTATCGATTATTGAAATAAAAAACTAAACCAGAAATTATTGCGACCAGACTTAACCACATTTTATCTTTTGTTTTAATTTTGAAATCATCCAATACAACCGGTTTTCCTAAATATCCCCGCGAAAGCATCGCTTTATATACATTTTCGTTTAATTGATACGAACGCTGCCAAAGAAACGCTATATTCCATGCAATAATACGCTGTCCGCTTTTGTAATGGATTTTTGTTCCAACACGGCTTTTAATAGCAAGATATGTGTTTTCAACTATTTCTATAAAAAGATAAATATATCTGTAACACATACCTACAGTCATTACAAATATTTGTGGAATTTTAAAAATCTGCAAAACTTTTAACAATTCAAAATGTTTGGTTGTTATACTTAAAAGAACTGCGAAAGATACCGAAGTTGTCACTCGCATTACAAATAACGATGCACCAAATAATCCTTGTTGAGTAATTATAAGTTTTAATCCCAATATATTTAAACTCATCAATGCCTTGCCTGGAGTAAAAATACTAAATATTGCAGGAACAGCAATAAAAAGCGAAAATAAAGGTATAAATATCCAGGTTCGTTCTAAAAAGAACCACAAATTAATTTTGGAAAGATATGCCAGCAATAAACAGATTACATACAAGCCTAACAAAATAAAAATATCTTTTATAAAAAGTATCTGAATAAGAAACAATAAAAAAGTAATAGTTTTTAATCTTGGGTCTAACGATTGTAAAAATCCTTTTTTCAAAGCATATTCGTCCGCAAAAACGGATTCTTTTAAGAATGATAACGTATTTATTATTGAATATTGAATGAAATTATTATTTTTAAACACTTATTTGTTACCTTTTTTTACAAGTAACTTTCCTATAATGAATATTACCGAAGTGATGATAAGTATCCCAGTTATCGCTGATATTATATATGTAAAACTTAAATGTTTCGGACCTTTTTCTCCCCAACCCTTGATTGTATATTCAGACATGGGTGCGTTCCACAAAGATGAAAGTTCTTTTAAACCTTTCGGAACATATCCAATAAGTTTTTGAAGCTCATTAGAACTCCATTCGCCCCACGCATTACCCGATTTAAAATACTCCGGTATTATTAATCCTAATGGGGATAATATAATCAGTATTCCAATACCAATCCAAAGTTTTGTTGTGATTTTCATATTATAAGACCGTTTGGTCATTGCGAGGAGTATAGCGACGAAGCAATCTCATGGGATTGCCACGCCTGCCTGTCCGGTAGGCAGGCTCTCAGCCAGCTGGCGGATCGCTCGCAATGGTATAATGGAAAAGCAAGCTTCCTTCCGAGGAGGTCATAAAGTAGCGCATAAAGCGCAGACCTTTTGTGATCTCAAAGGATCAAAAGTGGTGTATAATAAATACACCGGACTTTAACCC
>Ga0208246_1000527_pt1 | contig 30036 bp, 31 predicted proteins | sample RifOxyD2_FD_184039 | JGI IMG/M metagenome (GOLD analysis project Ga0208246, IMG submission 184039) | Soil microbial communities from Rifle, Colorado - Rifle Oxygen_injection D2 (SPAdes) | ecosystem: Environmental > Terrestrial > Deep subsurface > Rock core/Sediment | place: Rifle, Colorado... | reverse complement strand
CTGGCAGTATTGAGCCGTATATTGTCATATGCCGTCCATTATACTTTCCTTTCATAATTTTAAAAGAGTAGGTGTATCATATCATATGAACCAGCGCACCCACTTGAATCCGCCTCAAAAAAGGAGTAAATTAAAGTAAAGTTAAAGTAAAAAAATTTAAAAATATTAATTATGGAGGAAAATAATTTTGCGTTTATAGACGGTCAAAATTTAAACCTTGGTATAAAAAATTTAGGTTGGAAGTTAGATTATATTCGATTTAGAAGATATTTGCTGGAAAAATATTCTGTAAAAACAGCTTACTATTTTATTGGTTATGTTCCGGGGAATCAACCACTTTATTCTGAATTACAAAAAGCAGGTTATGTTCTGATTTTTAAGCCAACCATTCCAGATGGCGATGGAAATATAAAAGGCAATATTGATGCAGATTTAGTCTTGCAAGCAATGATTGATTTTCCAAATTATGACAAAGCAATTATAGCGAGTAGTGATGGCGATTTTTATTCACTTGTAAAACATTTGTATAAAAATAAAAAGCTTCGTTTTGTGATGAGCCCTTATGTAAAAACTTGTTCCAGTTTACTAAAAATAGAAGCAAAAGAAAGAATTGTTTTTATGGATAATTTAAAAAATAAACTTGAGCATAAATGAAAAAGCACCGCTAGAGGACGAAACCTCAAGAAGTGCCTTTTCCTATGTATAATTAATCTTATCACATTATAACTCCGTGTCAAGAGAGCACGGATTTTTGTTAGAATGAATACGCCAATAAAAAGCGATCGCTAAATTATGTCATAGGTTTTTATTTGTCATTCCCGCGAAAGCGGGAATCCAGAATTCACTCACACAGGCTTGAGCGAATCAAAACCCCTTGAATCTGTGTTTAAAAAGGAGTAAATTAAAGTAAAGTTAAAAATAAAAATTATGAAAAAAATTGAGGAGTTAACAAAAAGAATAATTGATTTTCGAAATGCTAGGGATTGGGAACAGTTCCATAATCCAAAAGATGTGGCGCTTTCGCTAGTGCTTGAAGCTGGCGAAGTAATGGAGCATTTTCAGTGGAAAAATAAAGAAGAAATAGAAAAGTATGTCGTGGAAGCAAAAGGAGAAATAGGGGAAGAGCTAGCCGACGTTTTGTATTGGGTTTTACTAATGAGCCATGATTTAAAAATTGATGTGCTTGACGCACTTGAGAAAAAAATAAAAAAGAACGAGGAAAAGTACCCCGTCGAAAAAGCTAAAGGTAAGCACGCAAAATATAATAAACTATGATTGAAAGTAATTTATTTGAAATAAAAAAATATGACTTTAATCAGAATTTGTTGGATGAAATTTGTGACAATCATTTTGTAGATGGTTTATGGCCTTTAGTTTATATTTTAAGTGATGGCTCTGTGAAAGAAGCTTATGTGGGCGAAACAACAGATGCACTTTCTAGAATGGCAAATCATTTAAAAAGTAATTCTAAAAACAAGCTTACTGCTGTACGTTTGATTGCGAGCGATAAGTTTAATAAATCAGCGACGTTAGATATTGAGTCAAATTTAATTAAATATATATCAGGGGATGGGCAATATAGATTGTTAAACGGGAATATTGGTTTGGCGAATCATACTTATTATCAGAAAAATGAGGTCTATTGGGATATGTTCAAGACTATTTGGGAAGAATTAAAATCTGAGGGTATAACAAAAAATTCTTTGGATCAAATTAACAATTCTGATTTGTTTAAATATTCGCCATATAAATCACTATCTATCGAACAAAGGAACAGTCTTATTGATATAATAAAAAGCTTAATTAATAAAAATACTAATAGCATAATCGTTGAGGGTGGCGCTGGAACAGGAAAAACAATCTTAGCAATTTTTTTGTTTAAATTATTAAATTCTGAAATAGAGGATTTAAATTTAAAAGGTTTTGGAGAAGATGAAAAAGAATTTGTAAAATTAGTTAGTGAACTTAAATCTGTTTATCCAAACCCTTCAATGGCTCTTGTTGTACCAATGGCTGGTTTTCGCGATACTTTAAAAAAGATTTTCAAAAATGTTAAAGGGCTAAGCGCTAAAATGGTTATTGGACCGGCTGAAGTTGTAAAGAATAAATTTGATATTTTGGTCGTTGATGAATCTCACAGGTTAAGAAAGAGAGTGAATTTGGGGACATATTTTGGTGCGTTTGATACTGTTAATAGAAAATTAAATTTAGAAAAAGATGTGGGAAATGAGTTAGATTGGGTGATAATGCAAAGTACAAAAAGTATATTATTTTATGACGAAAATCAATCTATAAAACCATCTGATGTTAACAAAGAGAACTTTGATGCACTTAAGTCAAAGAAAAATACAGTTATCAAGGTATTAAAATCTCAATTTAGGGTAAAGGGTGGAAATGACTATGTTACTTATATAGATAAGCTTTTAAAATGTAAATTTAGAAAAAGTGATAATGTGGCTGATTTTAAAGATTATGAATTTATGCTTTTTGATTCTCTTGAAGAAATGAGAGAAAGAATAAAAAGTAAGGATAAAGAATTTGGTTTATCAAGACTTGTAGCAGGATATTCATGGGAGTGGATTTCCAAAAATAAAGATATTCATGATATGGAAATTGATAATATAAAACTAAAATGGAATAGTGTTTCTAACGATTGGGTTAATTCTCAAAATTCAATTAATGAAGTAGGTTGTATACACACTACACAGGGTTATGATTTAAATTATGCAGGAGTTATTTTTGGTAAAGAAATTTCATATGATAAAGAGAAAAATGAAATAGTTATTTTAGAAGAAAATTATTTTGATAAAAATGGTAAACAATCAATAAAAAATGTTAATGAGCTTAAAGAGTATATTGTTAATATCTATAAAACTATTTTGTTGAGGGGAATTAAGGGAACATATATTTATGCATGTGATTTAAATTTAAGAGAATATTTAAAGAAGCATATTAGTTTGAATGAAACTAGAAAAGAAAATGAAGAAAAATTACATACTGTTTCGGAATATTTAAATAAATATGAAATGGTTAATGTGCCAATGTATGAATCAGTTGGTTGTGGTGAGTTATTATTTGCAGATTCAACTGTTCAAGATATGATTCCTGTGAGAAAAGATTATATGCATGCTGGTTCAAAGTATTTTGTTTTAAAAACAACTGGCGATTCTATGAATAAAGTGGGAATCAATAGTGGTGATTTAGTTTTATGTAAAAAAGAATATCAGGTTCATAAAGGAGACAAAGTAGTTGCTATTGTTGGCGATGATGCGACAATTAAAGAATATCATAAAGAAAATGGACGCATAATTCTAAAACCTTGTTCTACTAATTCAATTCACAAACCATTAGAATTCGAGAATGACAATGAAATGAAAGTAATAGCGGTAGTAGTTAAAGTTTTAGATAAAGATAATAAATAAAATAATTGAGAAATAAAAATGGAGGATGAGATTATATCAAAATTAAGGTTAACATTGGGTAAACCAATCACAGAAGAGTGCCAGGTTGTTTATATAATGGTGGAAATGAGGAAGCTTTTAGATAGAACACAAAAAGGATATCCGCTTTTACGTTTTTATTGCAATTGGGTCGTACATATTGATATCGATAAAATTTCTGCAGCTAGAGAGATACTTGAAAAAATATCAGAAGAGCATAAAAATGGAAAATTTGCCGATACGGAGTTGGAATTTATAAAGTTTGATCATCTGAGGGTGCAGATTTCCCAATTTTTAAATGATTTTGATTTACCAAAAGATTTAGCTATATCTGAAGAAAAGTGGCGAAAATTTAAGATAATTTTAGCCAATGTTTTAGTAGATTGTCCGTTGAAGATAAAAGTAGAACCAATTGAAGAATTTGTTTTTAAAAAAGCTATTCTTTCTGAGGACTCAGACGATGTAGATTGGGAAATTAAATTTCCGAACGATCCTATGCGATATGGGGGTAGTCTTACTGACAGTACGCCACTAGTCGCTAAAATTTTAGGTGAGAAAAAGAATTAAATAATTTTTAGAATATGATGTTGATAATTATTATTTTAGGAATTGGGATATTTTTAGCACTACTTATTGGTGGCCTTGTTTGGGCCGTACACCAAGACTCAAAAGAAGACTTAAAAACTGAAAAAAATAAATAAAAAAAATAATTAAAAATTAAAAATAATTTTATGATTTACTATGTTATACTTTCGCTAATAATTGTTACTTTGGGGGTGGCGTTGGTAAAATTATCAAATGATAAAAAGGAAGAAGAAAAAGAAATTGTTTTGATTGGAAAGGAAAAAGATGAATATGCAGAATTGGGACGAGGGCTAGCTGAATACAACCAAAAACTTTACGAAAAAAGAGAACTAGCCAAAAGTAAAATTTTGGAAATGTTTAAAACCAAAACCAAAATTAGCAATCGCGAAATTGCCAATGTTTTGAGTATCTCTATAACTACTACTAGACGATATTTAGATGATTTGGAAAGCGAGAAGAAAATTAAGCAAATAGGCAAAACTGGCAAAAAGGTAATTTACACCTTAATTTAAGCACAATTTAAGACAAAAGCATTTGCTCAGACCTGTCTGAGCGAATTGAAAAGGGATAAAAAATTAAAACAAAAATCAAAAGTAAAGTAACCTTTAAACAATTACATGTAATTGTTAAGTTAGGTTACTATATGGTAACCAAAGGAAATATTAAAATTACTGGCGTTAGGCTAGTGATTTTTTTGTTGTATAGAGTTTTGTAAAAAAAGAGCCCTTCACATTGTGTGTTGGGCTAAATGAGAGTTTGGCCAACGATAATCGTGTTCGGCTAGATTACCGATGTTGGCAGTGATACCCTCGTCGCGACTTTTCGTTTGCACGACAAATGCGCTCGGACGTGGCTTCTGCAGGAAGCCACCTAACTTCGGAAGATCCTTTTTCGGAGAATTGCCAATTCTCTCCGATCCTTTCAGCAATAACAAATCTTGGCTCTTGGTTTGCTGTACCAGGTTCATTCCATTCGACTCTTGTTACCATGTTACAAGCTCCTTGCGTGAAAGGACAGAAATAGATACCTATTAAATCTATAGTAAACCTTTTTAATAAAATTACAATAAGTGGGAAAAGTGGGCTAAATGGCCTGCTTTTTGGTTTACGACTAAAAATGGATAAAAAATTGAAAAATACAAAAGTTGGGCTGTGGATAACTTTGTCATTTTAAGACTATTTTGACTTGTTTTGATGGGGTATTGACCTTAAGCTATGAAGTGGAGTATAAAGAATATGAAGTGGGAAGATGTGGATAACTGTGGGAAAACTCAATTTTCCTGTGAATAAGTCTATATCGTATTCTGGGAATGCGATATATCAAAAACTCTCTGCGAATTGTAAATTAGTTATAGTGTGTATATTTGCGATTAAACCTAGTGTTTCTTCGCCAAAAAATAAATACCATTACAATTGTTCTATGTTTGCAGTTCGCAGAGAGGCCACTTCGATATAATTAAATAATTTTCAGTTTCATGCTTATTGGTCAATACGAACACACAATTGATAATAAAAAACGCTTAGCTTTACCTGTAAAATTTAGAGGCGAACTTGGGGACAAAGTGATAATAACAAGCGGAATTGAAAATTGTTTGGTTGTGTATACAGAAAAAGAATGGGAGGTTATGTCGAGAAAATTGGCAAATCTGCCGATTTCAGCTTCTGAGGCAAGATCTTTTACCAGAGTGATTTTGGCTAATGCTATGGAAGTTTCTTTAGATAAATTGGGAAGAATTTTAATTCCTGATTATTTGAAAGATTATGCTGATTTAAAAAAGAATGTTACTATTTGTGGCCTTTCTACAAGATTAGAAATTTGGGATTCTGAGAAATGGGATGAATATAGGCAAAATGCTGAAAAGGGAGTGGAAGAAATTGTTTCAAAATTAGGACCTTTGGGAATTTAAGGGAGCAAAGCGAACACTTATACCCGACTTATAAAATATAAATAAAAGGGTATAAAAATTCGCTCGACAAATAAACTTTTTTCGCTCGCCAAATCAAATTTTTTTCTCGTCTCGACCTCTCCATTGGGGGTTTCCCTCGCCTCAAAAAAATTTATTTGGCTCGCTCATATATTTAAAATGCATATTCCTGTCTTGTTAAACGAAGTTATAGAATATTTAGACCCTAAGGCAAATGAGAATTTTGTTGATTGTACAATAGGTCAGGGTGGACATACAAAAGTAATTTTAGAAAAAAATGCACCAAATGGAAAAGTTTTAGGAATTGATTTAGATGCAAAGCAAATTGAAAATTGTAAATTGTTAAAGAGAGAATTTGGCGAAAGGTTAATTTTAGTAAATGATAATTATGCAAATTTAACAGACATAATAAATAAAAATAATTTTACCAAAGTTAATGGCATTTTAGCAGATATTGGATTCTCATCTTTTCAAATTGAGGGATCGACAAGAGGTTTTTCCTTTTTAAAAGATGAGAATCTAGATATGAGATATAGTACGGAAATTACAAATGATAAATTACAAATTACAAATACGTTGACTGCGAAAAAAATTGTTAACGAATTTTCACAACAAGAATTAGAAAAAATATTAGAGGAATACGGGGAAGAAAGGTTTGCAAAACAAATTGCAAAGAAAATCACTGAAGAAAGAAAAATAAATAAAATAGAAACAACCTTTGAGTTAGTAGAAGTGATAAAAAAAGCAATTCCTGCAAAATTTCAATATGACAGAATTCATTGTGCGACAAGAACATTTCAAGCTTTAAGAATTGCAGTAAATGGAGAATTAGAAAATTTAAAAAAATTTCTACCTCAGGCGCTTTCAGTTTTATCTTCTGATGGACGATTAGTTATAATTTCTTTTCATTCTTTAGAAGATAGAATTGTCAAAAATTATTTTAAACAAGAAGCAGAAAAGGGAACAATTAAAATATTAACAAAAAAGCCGATTGAAGCAACAGAAGGCGAAATAAATAATAACGCAAGAGCTAGATCAGCCAAATTACGTGCGATAGTAAAGTTATAATCACTTAAACCGTAGTGTCATTCCCGCGAAAGCGGGAATCCAGAGTTCGTGCAAGTAACCCTGGATTCCCAATCAAGTTGGGAATGACAACAACAAAAAATATGACAACATTAGCTTATTCATTATCAAAAGTTAAAACAATTTCTTTGGCTTTGCCAGAAATAAACTGGAAAAAGTTTTATATTATTGGTGTATTGATGACAATATCTTTGATATTTTTATCTTTACTTTTTTATGTTTTTGGTGTAAATGAATTAACAAAGGGTAGTTATTTAATTAAGAATTATCAAAAAGAAATTACAAAACTGTCAGCAGAAAATGCAAGATTAGAAACAAATTTTGCAGAAATTGGTTTTTTGGAAAATGTTCAAGAAAAGGCCAAGGATTTAAGTTTCGAAAAGACAAAGGAAGTAAAGTACATTCAAATTGTAGGTGGGGAATTAGTCAGTGCTAAATAATAATTTTGTCATTGCGAGGAGCCCGCAGGCGACGTGGCAATCTAGAAGGTTGAGATTGCTTCGGCTATTGCGATAGCCTCGCAATGACGGAATAGAAATAATTTTATAAAAAAAGAAGGCGATTCCCGGAGGAACCGCCATGCGATTTTGCCGATGAACCTCAAGCAAGTTTGGCACCTGAAAGGACCTTGCGAAGTGCTCCGACTTCAATGGTTAGGTCATGACCCTTTCTTTCCGCGGTTTCCGTTGCGAAATTCGCCTGTCCGAGCTGTTGTTGGAGGCTAGCAACCAGAATTTCGCCTTTTGTAGGTTGGCCTCAAGATCGCGCACTTTCTGCCAGTACTCTGCGCCTGTGTTGCGAAGTAGATGATTGTCACGTTCGAGTCCAGCGATTGTTGCTTCTTTTTCCGCGAGTTGTTCTCGTAATGTCTTAACTGTCATCTGATGGTCTCCCTTTGTGAAAATGGCTGTGAATTAACGCTAAATACAAATTACCAAATTAAATTTTATATGTCAAGTTAAATTTATAGAATATGACAAATTGGAGAGTTAATACAATTTTAGTTTTGTTTTTTGTTTTTTCGGCAATTGTATTTGGCCGTTTATTTTTTTTACAAATAATTAAACATAAATATTATCAAGCTCAAGCCTTAGGACAGCAGGCTGGATTTTCTGAAGTGCAAGGCAAAAGAGGTCAAATATTTTTTCAAAATAGTCAGGAAAGTAAAGGAGAATTTGGAACTGGAGATGTTAAAAGTTTAGCAATTAACAAAGATTTATGGACATTGTCGGCCATTCCTGAAAATATTGAGGATAAAAATATTTTTGCAAGCAAAGTTAGCCAAATTATTGGAGAGTCAGAAAATGTAATCTTTTCAAAAATAGAAAATAAAGAAGGGTATACAATTATAAAAAAAAATTTATCTGAAACAGAAAAAGTAGAGTTAAATAAGCTTACTTTGAAAGGTTTAAGATTAGAGCCTGTAACAACTAGATTTTATCCACAAGGTGAATTGTCAGCTCATGTTATTGGATTTGTTAATGGTGATGGATTAGGTCAATACGGCATAGAAGGCTTTTATAATAGTATTTTAACTGGTAAAACCGGAATTAAAGAGAAAAAAACTGGTTTAGATTCAATTGGAGAGGATTTTGTTTTAAACTTAGATGGTTCAGATATATATTTGACAATTGATTATAATATTCAATTACAAGCAGAATCTTTGTTAAAGGAAGCTAAAAAAAATCTTGATATTGATGCAGGGCAAATAATTGTAGTAAAACCAGATTCTGGCAGAATTTTGGCAATGGCTAATTTCCCTTCATTTGATTTGAATTTATATGGTAGAGAAAAAAATATGGAAATTTTTCAAAATTCTTGTATACAAAAAATATTTGAACCAGGATCTGTACAAAAACCCCTCACAATGGCTTTGGCTATTAATGAAGGAAAAATAACTCCAAATACAACTTATATAGATTATGGTTCTTTAAAGATTGGGGCATATACAATACATAATTATGATAGAAAAAAATATGATCTTCAAACAATGACAGGTGTTTTAGAAAAATCAATAAATACAGGAGCTGTTTTTGCACAAAAATCTGTTGATAGTAAAATATATTTAGAATACTTAAATAAATTTGGATTTTATAAGAAAACAAATATTGATCTGCAAGGTGAAAATTATTCTGAAAATAATATTTTAAAAGAAGCAAGAGAAATAAATTTAGCTACATCAAGTTTTGGTCAAGGTATTGAGATGACTCCAATTCAATTAGTTACTGCTTTTTCTGCAATTGCTAACGGTGGTAAAACTGTAAAACCTTATATCTTAGAAAAAATAGTAAATAATAAGGAAGAGAAGAAAACAAATACTATTGTTTTGTCTCAAGTATTTTCCAAAGAGACAGCTATTGAAGTAACAAATATGTTAATTAGTGTGGTGGATAATGGTTTTGGAAAAGGAGCCAAGATTTTGGGATATTATACTGCTGGTAAAACTGGAACAGCTCAAGTGCCAATAAGGGGAGGATATGATGCAAATAAAACAATACAAAGTTTCATTGGTTTTAGTCCAGCCTTAAATCCTAAATTTTTAATTTTAGTTAAGTTGGACAATCCAAAAGTTCCTGCTTCAAGTATCTCAGCAACTCCAATTTATAAAAAATTAGCAGAATATATTATTAATTATTGGCAGATTCCACCAGATTACGAAAAATGATAAAAATAGTTATAGTAAACAATTTTCAAGAGAATAGAATTAATCAACTAATACAGAGAGTGTTTAGTAAGAATTTTCCAACAGAAATTTTGGTTACACACATAAATAATTTAAAGAATGTTATCTTAGGGAATAATAATCTTTATGTTATATATAATTCTGATGATGATAGTATAAATAAAATAATTAAAGAAATTGATTGTCAAAAAATAGATTTTGGTTTTAATGATGAGGCAGATTTTAAGGTAAGCGATGCAAATATAACAAATGATGCAATAAATTTTAAATTAAATTTTAAAGGCAATTCAGTGCCAATTTGGCTAAAGAACGACAGTCATACAAATAATGCAGATGAAATTTATAATTTTTTATCCATAATTTGTGCTGGTAATCTTTTGGGATTAAATATTATAGAAATTTCCGAAAGTTTAAATGGTTAGACAAAAGTGATTATTTATGGTAAAAATAATTAAATTTTGGCCCTATCGTCTAGCCTGGTCTAGGACATATGGTTCTCATCCATAAAACTCGGGTTCAAATCCCGATGGGGCCACCGTTCCTTTGAGTACATTTTCTATCCCGTGGAGAGAAGTTATGAAAATAGAACTGATTAAAAATCTTGTTATCGTAAGACATGGGCTGTGCACGGATTTTGATGAAAAGGGTCATTTCCTACAAGAGCCCGCGTTAAATTTAGAAGGCACTGAGAGAGTTCGGAAATTGGCCGAACTTTTGGTTAGTTTCATTGGCACAAAAATTCCTTTTATTCTTTCCTCTTCAGCGCTTCGCGCGAGACAGTCAGCTGAAATTATCGCGCAACGATTTGGCACAACTTTCGATGCTAGCGATTTTCTCTGGACAGGGTCTGGAGGAAAGGTACTTGGATTAGATGAGCATTTTGAGGCTGCACTTAAGGTGGTTGAATCGGCTGAGTCACAAGTAGAAACACTTGTGCTTGTTGCTCACCAAGAGTGTGTCCAGTGGTTCCCAGAGTTTTGGGGGAAGAAAATCGGAGCCGGGAGGAATTGGGCCAATTCTGAAATTTCCTGTGCTACAGCGTGGTTTATTGATTGTGTTGCTAAAACAATGAAACACATTAAGCCAAGCTGATAGATATTTTGATGTGGGCTAGTAGAGGGCAAAGCCCTCTTTTTTATTGCAAAAAAATTTGATATAATAAAACAATAAAAATACAATAAAATTTAATGGATTATAAAAAATTATTTAAAAATTATATTTTTCCAATTTCAACAATTGCAGGGTCAATTATTGGAGTTGGTTTTTTTTCTTTACCTTTTATTGCAAGCAAGGTTGGTATTTACTTAATGCTTTTTTATTTCGTTATTTTAACTGCTTTAATTTTACTTATTCATTTAATTTTTGGAGAGATAAGTTTAAAAACCCCAGATTATAAAAGATTCCCTGGGTTTGTTGGTTTTTACTTAGGCAAAATACCTCAAGCATTTTCTTTTGTTTCAGTAATATTAGGATATTTTGGAGTGCTTTTAGTTTATTTGATTGTAGGTGGACAGTTTTTAAATTCATTATTGTCTCCCATATTTGGGCAAAGCAATTTATTTTATACTTTTATTTATTTTTTAATAGCTACAATAATTGTTTATCTTGGAATCTCTACAATTTCTAAATTTGAATTTATTGCATTATTATTTTTATTCATTTCATTTGTTTTAGTTTTTCTTAAAGGTTTGCCAGAATTTTCATTAAATAATATTTTTGTTTGGGATTTGGGATTTGGGATTTGGGATTTTTTCTTACCTTATGGAGCTATTATTTTTTCTTTATGGGGAGTAGGTTTAATTCCAGAAGCAGAAGAAATGCTAAGAGGAAACAAAAAATCATTTAGAAGAGTAATTATTCTCTCAACATTAATACCTGCTATTTTTTTTATTTTATTTACAATTATGGTTTTAGGAATTACAGGAAGCAATACAACAGAATCTGCTTTAACTGGACTTAATGATTCTTTGGGAAACGGCGTAGTGCTAATATCTCTTTTAATGGGAGTTGTTATAACATTTTCTGCTTTTATAACTCATGGGCTGAGTTTAAAAAGAATTCTTGCTTATGATTTAGGTATAAAAGAAAAGCAAGCAGTTATTATTTCATGTTTTACTCCAATGATTTTATTTTTGTTAGGTTTAAATTCTTTTATAGGAATGATTTCTTTTGTTGGAGGAGTTTTACTTGGTATAGATGGTATTATGATTTTGCTTATGTATAAAAAAATTGGAGGCAAAAAATATTTAATTTATCCATTGTCTTTAGTATTTTTATTAGGCATAGTTTATGAAGTTGTTTATTTTGTGAAGTAATTATCCGTCATTGCGAGGAGCCCGCAGGCGACGTGGCAATCTAGAGTTTGTGCTATTACTCTGGATTGCTTCGTCAGTTTCGACAGGCTCAGCTTCCTCGCAATGACGATTACGAAAACCTATGATTTTAGAAATTATTTTATTTTTATTTTCCTGTTTTGTGCTTTCATGGTTGAGTGGGCATTTGGTGAAGACTTTAGTTGAAATTGCCAAGTATTTAAATTGGCGAGAATTTATTGTAGCATTTTTTGTAATGGCATTTGCTGCTTCTTTGCCAAATTTATTTGTGGACTTGGGCGCTGCTTTAAGAGGTATGCCAGAAGTTGCTTTGGGAGATATTTTAGGTGGTAATTTGGTAGATTTGACTATTGTTGCTGCAGTAGCAGTATTATTTGCTCCAAAAGATATTAAAACTAACAGTAAAATGGTTCAAGGTACAGCTGTTTTTACATCAATAATTGCACTTTTGCCATTGCTTTTAATTCTTGATGGAAGTTTAGATAGAATTGATGGTATAATTTTGATTTTTGCTTTTATTGTTTATAGTATTTGGTTATTTTCAAAGGAAGATAGGTTTAAGAAAGTTTATAGTAAGTCCAGCAAAAGACCAATTGCAAATTTCAAAAATTTTGCTGTAAATATTATTAAAATTATTCTTCTTTTAGGATTATTGTTATTAATTTCTCAATGGATTGTAGGAACTGCAAAATATTTTTCAGAGAGTTTAGGAATTTCTTTATCTTTAGTGGGAATACTTATTGTGGGTATTGGAAATTGTTTTCCTGAAATGTATTTTTCTATAATAACAGCAAGGAAAGGACAAGGTTGGTTAGTGCTTGGGGATTTAATGGGAGCTATAATTGTTCCAGCAACCTTAGTTTTGGGAATTGTAGCAATAGTTTCACCATTTGTTATAAATGATTTTTCACCATTTTTAATCGCAAGATTGTTCTTAATTTTTGCTTCAATATTTTTCTTGATTGTAATTAGAAGAGGAAAAAGTTTTACAAAAAAAGAGGGTCTATTTTTACTTTCGGTTTATGTTGTATTTTTAATAACAGAAATATTTATTAAATAATATGAAAATTAAGGATTTACCAAAAATTGAAAGACCAAGGGAAAAATTAATTGCTCAAGGTCAAGAGAATTTGAAAGACAAAGAACTTTTAGCTATTTTACTGGGTACAGGCATAGAAGGTAAAAATGTTATAGAATTAGCAGAACAAATTTTTAAAAAATATCCTATAAAAGATTTTCTAAGTTTAAGATATCAAGATTTAGTAGAAATAAAAGGTATTAATTCAGCTAAAGCTTGCATTATCTTAGCTAGTCAAGAATTGGTAAAAAGGGGACTGGAACTGCGAGATGAAAGCTTGCCGAAAATAAGCAGTGCAGAAGATGTACTAGCTCAAGTATCTTATTTAAGAGACAAAACCAGAGAGCATTTAGCAGTGCTTTTTTTAAATGCAAGAAACGAGCTTTTGTTTAAAAAATCAATGTTTATTGGTACACTTAATGAAAGTTTGGTGCATCCAAGAGAAATTTTTCAAGAAGCTTTAAAGCAAAATGCTTGCTCTGTAATTTTGGCTCACAATCATCCATCGGGTAACAACGAACCATCAGAAGATGATCTGCAAATTACCAAAAGAATTAAAGAAGCTGGTAAAATAATGGGAATAGAGGTTTTAGATCACATTATAGTCGCCAAAGGCAAAACTCCATATAGCTTAAAACAATACAATTTGATATAAAAATATTGCTATTGACACAAATATATGATGTACGCTATAATGTACATATAGATAATTAAAATAAAAAATATGAATTCAAAAACAATTATTTCAATTTCAGAGGCAAGAAGAAGAATTTTTGATTTAGCTGAAGAAGTACAAAAGCCTTCTACTTATTACACTTTAACTGAAAATGGCAGGGCAAAAGCTGTTTTGATGTCTGCTGAAAAATTTGATTCTATGATGGAGGATTTAGAAATCTTAAGTAATCCTAAAATAATGACCAATATAAAAGAAGCTGAAGAACAAATAAAAAGAGGCGAATATGTGACTTTAGATGAATTAAAAAAAGAGCTTGGTTATAAGGCGTCTGATTTTCAGCCGGCCTTTGTAATGGAAAAGCCAAAAAATCCTTATATTGCAAAGATTAAAAAGAAAAATATAAAAAAATCAGTGATGAAAAAAAATGCAAAATAAATATTTTGTTTATATCCCAAAAAAGCCAAGGAAGTCTGTTATAAAAATTCCACAACCATGGCAGAAAAGAATTTTGGATGTTTTAACTGCTTTGGAGACAAATCCATTTTTAGGTGAAAAAATGCATGCTGATATGGCTGATAGGAGGAAAATTGTAATTTGGCCATATAGAATAATTTATCGCATAAAAGAGAAAGAAGGCATAATTGAGGTGCTAGAGATTGATCACAGGCAAAATATGCCTTATAAATAAAAATAATTGTAAAAATTTATGTCAAAAATTACGAGCATTTTGCTCGTTTTTTATTACCTAGCGTTTTTAATACGACCGTGACAAAAGTGCGGTGTAGTTTTTTGTTTTGATTCAGTATATATTAGCAATGCTATGGCTGAATTAATATACATATTTTTTGTATCGTTTTTTATTATTGTGGTTGCAGGAAAGGAAATTTTGGAGTAATATAAAATTGTCGGTAAATTTGTTTTTGTTGGCAAAATTCGTAAAATTAAATATTGATTGCCTAAACTCGAAAATTTTTTAATTTCCGAGCATGGCAAGAAAATTCTGTTCAGGTATATTAAGCTCTCCATCCAGAGTACCTGAACAGTCATACGTCGAAAGGCGTGTGGGTGGCGCAAGCCATCGCTGGTGGGGAGCTTTATGTTTGCACACCAGCAAAAAGTGGCATTAAAACTGTTCAGGTTATGTCAAACAAAAATCAAAATAATTTAAAACCTTTTTTGGAAAAGGAAAACTTGGCTTCTTTTGAGGTCTTTTTGTTTGCATAAAAAAATAAATGGAAAGAGAAGTAGAAAAATTAAAATTGGAAGTTGGGCGATTGAAAAAGGAATTAAAGAAAAAGAAAAAGTATGGTCTAGTTTGGGAAGAAAAGCCAGAGGAGGTTGTTGAGATGTGCAAAGCAAAATTGCCAGTGTTGAAAGAAGTGAAAAGCAAAGAAATAATTACTGATAAAGACAAGCCAATGAATTTATTAATTGAGGGAGATAATTATCATGCACTTTCGGTTTTAAATTACACACACAAAGGAAAAATTGATCTTATCTATATTGATCCACCATATAATACGGGCGCTAAGGATTGGCTTTACAATAATTCATTTATCGATAATGAAGATCCGTTTCGTCATTCAAAATGGCTTTCATTTATGCACTCTAGATTAAAATTGGCGAAGAATCTCTTGTCTCAAAATGGTATACTCGCTGTAGCTATCGATCATTACGAACTTTTTTCATTAGGTTTGATGGTTGACGAAATTTTCGGCGAAGACAATAGACTTGCCATCGTTACAGTTGTTCATAAGGCGGAAGGACGGCAGTTTGTAAAAGGATTTAATCCTACCTGTGAATATGTGTTATTTTATGCTAAAGATAAGACCAAATGTACTGTAAATATGGTTCCACTTGATTCTGGTGTGCAAGCATCTTTCGATTTAGAGGATGAATATGGAAAATATCGTCTTGAAAATAATATTCGACTTGGTGGCGGGTCAGTAAGCTTGAGAGTTAATAATCCAACATCTTGGTATCCAATTTATGTTAGTAAAGATTGTAAAATTATTTCATTAGAAAAACACTCTGGATCAATTTCGGTTTATCCAATTACAAAAAAAGGAGAGGAACGCACATGGAATACTAGTAAAGGAACTTTTCAGACTAATCTTGAAAATGGACAATTTGTAGCAAAAAATGAAGATGGCTGTTATGTTATTTATCGAAAATATCGCGAAAAACAATCTATTAAAACGCATTGGATTAAACCCCAATATAATGCTACTCGTTATGGTACGCAATTACTGAATAGTATTTTGGGATCAAATACTTTTAATTTTCCAAAGTCATTATTCGCTATTATTGATATTTTGAAGATTGCCACATCGCCGAAAAGTACTGTACTTGATTTTTTTGCTGGTTCAGGAACTACCGGACATGCAGTTTTTGAAATGAATAAAGAGGATGAAGGACAAAGACAATTTATACTTTGCACAAACAACGAAAACAAAATTTGTGAAGAAGTTACATATCCTCGTATTGAAAAAGTGATTAAAGGCTATAAAAACACAAAAATAGAAAATATAGCTGGTCTTGGCGGAAATTTAAAGTATTTTAAAACGGAGTTTGTGGATGCAGAGTCAAACGATAGAAATAAAATTAAATTGACAAAAGAGGTGACGGAAATGCTTTGCATAAAAGAAGAAACTTTTGAAATGGTAAAAGGTGATGAGGATTTTAAAATTTTTAAAAATACCAAATATTATACTGGGATAATTTTTGATCAGTCGGCAATTGAGGATTTTAAAAAAGCAATCAAAGATATAAAGGGAAGTATTAGTGTCTATGTTTTTTCGCTAACCGACGAGGATTTTTCTGAAGATTTTGAAGATGTAAAACAAAAAATAAAAATATCTCCAATTCCCGAAGCAATTCTAAGGGTTTATCGAAGAATTTTTAAATAAAGCATGAAAGATTTATTTGGTTTTGAAAATGATGGCGTTTCTAGATTTGCTTTATTTCATGACGAGTCTGAGTGCAATAAGTCTAATTTCTTATATCATGGTTTTTTATTCGTTCGCAATGAATATGGTAGAAAAATTTTAGACAATTTAAAAGATATTAAACAAAAATACAATAAGGGTTTTGAGGAGATACATTTTCACGATTTATATCATCGCCCAGACTCGCCACATGGGATTGATACTAAAATAGCAATTGAATGGTTGTATTTTTTGAGAGAGTGCTTAGAAAAAGATTTTGTAAAGTTTTATTTTTTTGGGGCAGACAAAAATAATATTAAAAATTTTTGGAATAGAGAATTTGATAAAAAATTGTATCTTAGATTTTTCGAGATTGGCTTGAAATCATCAATAAGGTGGTTTAATATCGATGTAGTTAGTCATATATTTTTTGATGAAGGAAGACATGACGATGGCCGGAAAGAAAAAATTGAATGGATTAGTAACTATTTTTTTGATAATAAATTTTTGCATGAAATAAATCATAAAAATATCTTTCCATTAAATTCCGCCGAAAAAGAATCCAATTCTGAATTTTCTAATTTTATCCAAGCAGTAGATATTTTATTGGGTTCTGTGCGATTGAGTTTTGCTGAGCCGGGTAAAAATCAATACGGTCAAAGAAAATGTGTTGAAAGCTTTATAGATATTGTTGAGAGGTTTAATAATCAAAAAAGGGCAAGTAATATAAATAGTAAATATTGGAAGAGGTTTTGCATTCAATTTTTCCCGACACCGAGTGACATAACAAAAGAAGAATTTTTAAGCGATAATATCGAAAGCATTAAAAAGCGTGGAGGGTTTTATTGCGATAGATTAACATACGATCAAAAATTAGCACAAAATAGTAATTTAACATTATTTTAATATATGCAATTAAAAATTTATCAAGAGAATGCAATTGACGAATTGCTTGAAAAAGCGAAAAAGCTTTTGGAGTACGCGGGAAATAAAAAGCTTGTTTTTAAAGCACCGACAGGATCAGGCAAAACTATAATGATGGCTGAGTTTTTAAAAAGATTAGTTGATGATAAAGAGATTAAGCAACAATTAAGTTTTATTTGGGCTGCTCCAAGGCAATTACACACACAAAGCAAAGATAAATTAGAAAATTATTTTGAAACAAGTAGAGCTTTAAAATGTTCTAATTTTGAAGATTTAGATGACCGAAAAATTGATTTAAATGAAATTTTATTTTTTAATTGGGAAAGTATAAATAGAACAGATAATATTTATATTAGAGATAACGAACAAGAATTTAATTTGTCAAAGGTTTTGGAAAGGACAAAAGAGGAGGGTTTGGAAATTGTTTTGATAATTGATGAGGCACATCACCACGCAACAAGTGAAATTTCCCAAGGATTGATTAGAATGATAAATCCAAAAATAACAGTTGAAGTTTCAGCTACTCCAACAATAAGCGATGAAGACGAAAAAGTTGTTGTGCAGATTGAAGAAGTTAAAATTCAGGGGATGATTAAAAAAGCTGTTATTTTAAATGATGATTGCAAAAATATTGAAAAAGGTGGAAAAGTTAAAAGTGAACTAGAAAAAGCCAGCGATGAATTAGTTATTGAAAAAGCAATGATAAAAAGGCAAGAAATTTTAAATGCTTATAAAAAAGAGGGTACAAATATAAATCCGTTAGTGTTGATTCAGTTGCCAGATAGAGTGGGAAGTTTAGAAGACAGGGCAAAAGAAAGAGTAATTGCTATTTTAAAGGATAAATATAAAATTACAACAGAAAAGGGAAATAATAAATTGGCGATTTGGCTTTCAGGTGAACATATAAACAAGGAAGATGTAGAAAAACAAGACAGCGAAGTTGAGGTTTTGATTTTTAAACAGGCGATTGCTTTGGGCTGGGATTGTCCAAGAGCTCAAATTTTAGTTTTATTTAGAAATTGGCATGATCCAATTTTTTCAATACAAACAGTTGGTAGAATAATGAGAATGCCAGAACCTGAAAAAGGACATTACAAAAGTGATGTTTTAAATTATGGTTATGTTTTTACAAATATTGAAAATGTAGAAATAAAAGAGGATATTGCAAGAGGTTATATTACTGTTAATTCAAGCAGAAGAATAGAAAAATATGAGCCAGTTGATTTACTTTCTTGTTATTCTGTAAGGCACAGAGAGAAAACTAGAATAAAGCCAATGTTTATAAATATGTTTATTGAGGAAGCAAAGAAATATAAACTAAAAACCAGAATTGATAAAAATGCCAAAAAAATTGATATAAAAATTATTGCAGATGCGACAGCTGAAAGTGCCGATAGTTTGGCTGGAAAAACTTTTATTGGTGACAAATCAATTAATTTGGGCGGGTTTGATTTAAAAAAATATTTTGATTATTTTGTTAGGGAAAGAGTACAAGCTGGTCCAACTTCTTTTTACCCAGAAGATAGGTCTGTGGGTAATGTTGAAGAGGGAATTTTGAGGTATTTTGAAAAAGAAATGAAAATGGAGTTTGGAGATGGCGAAGATATTGTTTTGGCTAAAGGAAATACTGAGCATTTTTCAAATGTTATTGAAGCAACAAAAAAAGTCTATAAAGACGAGGTTGAAAAAAGGGAAAAGGAATTAAAACTTTTTGAGAATTGGAATGTACCAGAAAAATTATCTTTTAGCGAGGATTACATTTCAGAGGATAGAAAAAAATCAGTAATGACTCCATATTATGTTAAATATAAATCGGAATTAGAAAAAAAGTTTGCTGATTTTTTAGATAAGCAGAACAATATTGATTGGTGGTTTAAAAATGGCGATAGAGATATGACATTTTTTGCTGTGCCGTATAGTGAAACAGAAAAACATCCATTTTATGTTGATTTTGTTGTGAAGATGAAAAATGGTAAAATTGGTCTATTTGATCCACACGGAACGCACTTAGGTGATTTTAAAGAAAAATCTGATGGATTGCATGACTATATTAAAATTGAAAATAAAAAAGGTAATAAATTATTTGGTGGAATAGTCGCGAATACAGACACAAGAAATTATGATGGAAAGTGGATTTATTTCGATAAGTCTGGCGAAGAATTTGATAAAAATAATTTCGATAATTGGAGTGATTTAGAATTGTTTAGTTAGTTTTAACGGCTCAGCGGGTTGAGCCGATGGATTTTTGAAAGCTGGTGGGGGATTTCACCATTGGCTTTTTTTGTTTGAAAAAAGTTTTGCACAGGTTATGTTGTTTTTTATTTATCAAAAGTGGTAAAATAAAACAATCAAATTAATAATATAAGAAAAATAAATAAAATTACCATAAAATGATACCCTTAAATACTCAAGTATGTAAGGATGTTATTGTGTGAGTTTTAAAAGTCATGTTGAGTAAAATGCAAAAGATTTGGTTGGGTATTTTTGGAGTAATGTTTTTAATCCCCGAGATTTTATGGAGTCCAATTTTAAGTTTTTTATTATTTTTTTTAGGGGTAGAACAAACAAATTTATTGTCTATATTTTTTAAAAATTATGATTTTAGTATATTTATTTCTTTAATTATAGTTTTAGTAGAATTTATTGGCGCTTTTGGATTATTTATTATTAATATGAAAATATTTTCTGTTATTTTTGGGATTATATTGCTTTGGTTAATTTTTATTATGTTTTTATCAATTGGTTTTAGTAAAATGAATATTGGTTGGTAAAGTTTATTAATTTTTGGAATTACTATTAAAATTAAATAACAAAAATTATGAAGCAACAATTTCAAAATAAAGTATTATCATTATTAATTTTATTATCATTATTTTCTCCATTATTTTCCAATGCATGGATTCCTGTCCCAGAAGCCACCTTAACAATTACTGTAAATACACAAGTAGAAGATGCTTTATTTAACATTAATATAGAAAATAATTATGATGGTTGGCAATTAAGCGAACAAATTCAAGCTCAAACTCAGAATTTAACTTTTTCTCATACAACCAGTATTGTTACTTTTTATGATCACAAAATAACAGAAATAATACCGCAAGGTTTTAGATTAGATAGCGTAAATTGTATTAGTGAGGATCCTGAAAATCTTTTTGCATATCAAACAGATGGAGTAATAATAATTCCTAAAGCTTGGACAAATATTATTTGTACATTTAATAATAAAAAGATTGCAGATAAAACCCCAGTTTTGATTGTGCCGGGAATTACAGGAACAGAAATAGAAAAGAATGGAGAACTTTTGTGGGCAGATATCGCAAGAATGATGAATCCTGTTTTATCTGATAGTTTTATGGATCCTTTGGCTTTTAATAAGGATTTAACTCCGATAGATTCAAATGTCAGTACATTAGATGTAATTGGAAAAAAAATTATTCCACTTGTGGAAGATTTTGATTACACTGATGGTTTAATAAATGAATTTATTGGGCAGGGATATATTGAAAATGAAACACTTTTTACTTTTCCTTACGATTGGCGTTATGGGGTGAGCGGGAAATATGCAGATGGAAAAACAAATTCTGATTTACTTAGAGAAAAAATAGATCAAATTTTACAAAATACTGGTGCAGATAAAGTTGATATTGTAGCTCATAGTATGGGTGGTTTAATTGTTAAAAAATATGTAGCAGATGATCCTGTAAATCAAAAGATAAATAAAGCTGTGTTTGTTGGAGTGCCAAATAGTGGATCAGTAAAAGCAATAAAAGGTTTGTTGTGGGGGGACAATATGGGTGTGTATTTTGGTCCGCTTGGATTATCAGAGTCAGAAATGAAAAAAATATCTGCCAATATGCCTGGAGTTTATGACCTTTTGCCTAGTCAGCAATTATACAGTAATTTAGGTAGTTTTTTGCAAACTATAGATTATGGCAATGAAACTTTTACTTTTCCTCAAGTTCCAGTTGGTGGCAATATTGATATTAAAGATTTAAATTATCAAGAATATAAATCTTTTATGTTGCAAGAAAATAACTTAAATCAAACAGCATTTTCTAACTTTGAAAATTTGCATATTCAAAATTTCGATGACTTTGACTTGCGAACTGCTGGAATAGATTTATATGCTATAGATGGTTGCAAAACAGCAACAATGACAAAATTAATTGAAGCTAAAGGTAAAAACATGCTTGGTCAGCCATCACGTAGTTATTCTATAGCAACATTAGATACAGGTGATGGCACTGTTTCAATAGAAAGCTTGACTAATTTGCCAATAAACCAAAGCAATAAATTTTATTCTTTAATTGGGGATCATAGCAAATTATTAAGTAAAGATGGATCTCGCCAACAAATAGTTAATATTATTGCAAACAGTAATTTACAAGTAAGTCTTAATATTATTACCCAAGATGTTTCTAAATGCCAGCTTAATGGAAAAGCAATTGAAGTTTTTAGTCCAATAGATATAACAGTTATAGATCAATTTGGAAAAAAATTAGGACTTGCAGAAGATAAATCAATTATAAATGAAATTACCAATGCCAGTTTTGAGATACTGGGCGAACATAAATTTATTTATTTACCAACTGATAATGGAGAAATATATACAATAAATATGCAAGGCACAGGCACAGAAACTTATACAATTAATGTAAAAGACATACAAAATACAACCGAAACTAAGATAGAAAGTTTTATCAACTTACCAGTCACAGCTAGCTTAACAGGCACAGTAAATTTGGGCGACATCGGAAGTCAAACAACCTTAACAATAAAAGAAACTCCAAGTTCACAGGCAGTTGTAATTTATCCAGGGGATTATACTCCAGACACAATTGCCCCAGAGGTAATAATAGAATTTGATCCAATTAAAAAAGATTTAAAATTTTCTGGTAAAGATAATATCTCAAAACCAAATGAAATCATAGTTACAGATAAAGATGATATAATTACTCTTACAGATAAAGCAGGAAACACAACTGAAATTAAGCTTAAAAACAAAAATAGAAAAAAATGATGATGGCAGAAATTAAATCAATAACATATAATGGCAAGTTAGTTGATGCCAGTAAAAATCAAATGATATTTAGATGGTATTATGATAAGCAGAATAATTTAAAAACATTATATCAATACGCAAAACAAAAAAGTGGCTACAACATTTCATTTATTTTTGATGGAAGAAATACAAAAATAACAGGTAAAGACATTTTAATTAGAATTTTAAAAATTGAAAAAGGTTTAAAGATTTTAAAAATCACTACTGATAAAGGCGACTTGAGTTGGAGTTATTAGTTTATTGCTTGCCTTGCCGAAGCATTGGCGAAGGCAGGTGCGACAGGAATAAGAGTATTTTCTAATCAAGAAAGGACCCTGAAATCTCTGCCATAGCTTTGTTGGAAAAGATTGTCGGGAATTGAAGTTTTTTATTTCTAAAACTATTAAATAATTCCTCTTTTTCTTTTTGCATGATTTCAGCATATTCGTTGTCTGAAAATGCAAAAGCGATTTTGTCTAACTTCTCAAAAGTAATTCCGACCTTTAAATATTTTTTAGCATTTGGTAATGACTTTAATTTCAGATATGGATTCATATATGTTTTGTAAATTTTCTTTAGTTTGCCTTTTTTCTTTTTATCTTCAACTAATTCCGGATACGAACACGGACGATGAAAACAAAGGTAAGTATTAAAACAATTTTTGTAAAAATCATTAAAACTTTTAGCATAACCTTTTGCAATAAACTTGTATCCGATATGTTTTCTAATTACGAAATTATTCTTGCCCTCAACTAATCCATTATCGTTGGAATGCCGAGGTCTTGATTTGGTTTGCGTGATCAAAAGTTTGTTTAACAATTCAGCCACCACATAATTAATATATTCCGATCCATTATCAGAATGAAAATTGTGAATCATAAATGGAAATTGGTCTAGCAAATCTGAAAGCAACGGTAACAAATATTTTTCTGATATTCTTTCAACGCAACCTATAACTTCCCATTGGGTCACCTCGTCCACAATATTGATGTGATATATTCCTTTTTCTTTCTCCATATCCCCTTGGTGAACTGTATCTACTCGAAGATATCCCGGCACGCCTTCGTTCTCTGGTTTTGCTCTTTTGCCAATTTGGATCTTTACAGGATTTGTCTTTTTAACAGTTAAGCTATGTGAAATATATTGCCGAGTATTTCTTAAATTGTAAATGTGTGAAGCAGATACCCTGCTGATATTCTCATACTCTTGTTTCTTAAAAACATTAAACTCTCTTTCTAATATGTCTTTGATAGCAGGCCCCGACATTCTTTCGTGTAGATTATCTGTTTTGATTAAAAGCGCAATGTCTGTTGGGCTATATTTTTTCTCAAACTTGTTTCTGCAAATTTCGTATGGACTTATTCTGCCAAACTTTTTCTTTCTAGAAATTAATTTCTTAACTTGAGTTTTGGACAAGCCCGTCATTCTTGCAACATATTTTTTAATAATGATTTTTTCTTTTTTCCTGCAAGAAAAATATTTGAACTTGGCTAAAACATTTTCAATCCACAAGTTTCTTTCTTTTTTATTTGTAGCTGAAAACTTTGCAATTGCATCATTTAATTTTAAAAACTCTTCTATTTGATTTATTGAAACGATATTATCGTCTTGCATGTTGATTATCATGCTTCAATTCTGCCAATCATTTTCAGCTTTTTCAATGGTTTTCAGGGTCCTTTTGCGCTAGAAAGCGGTTTTAATTTCAGGGTCCTCTTGCATTATACAATACTAGCTATTGACTTTACTAAAGAAAAAAAATAGAATAAGCAATAGAAAAGATTTTTTATGATTGCTTTGAAAAACAATTAAATTAAAAACCAAAATGGAAATAAAAACTTTTTATCTTACAAAAGGAAAATTGAAGGAACTAAAAAAAGAGTATGAAGAATTGCTTGTTTCAGAAAAAAACAGAGCTGGTCAAGATGAAGCTCCAAAGATTTTTGAATCAGATAATTTAAATCCAGATTTTATAAGTTTTAAAGAAAATGTTGATTTTTTAAGAAATAGAATTGATGAGCTTAAAAACATATTTGATAATTGCGTATTAATAAAGAACCCTCCAAAAGATAAAAAAGATATAATAGATTTGGGAGCTAAGGTTAAAATAGATATAGACGGCCAAAAAGATGAGTTTGTTTTGGTTGGAACGTTGGAAGCTAATCCATTTTTAGGAAAAATTAGTAATGAATCTCCTGTTGGTATGGCTTTGATTGGAAAAAAAGTTGGAGATGAAGTCATTATTCCTTCTCCAGTTAAAACAGTTTATAAAATAAAAAGTATAAAATACGAAATTAGCTAATGTAAAATTTGTTAATCAATTATGACAAATCTATTAAAATTTCTCACAGAATCAGGAAAATTAAAAACAATACCAAGAAGTGGTTGGGTTTTAAGAGGTGTGAAAAATCCTGAAAGTATAGCAGAACATACTTTTAGAGTAGCTTTAATGGCTTGGACTTTAGGTAGACAAAAGCATAATTTTAATATTGAAAAATTAATTAAAATAGCTTTAGTGCATGATTTGTGTGAAGTTTATGCCGGAGATATTACTCCTTATGATACAATATTGCCTAAAGATACAAAGAAAAGGAAAGAAATGCTAAAAACTTGGCCAAGATTTACTGAGGCTCAAAAGAAAAAATTATCAGAAAGTAAACACAAAAAAGAAAAACAAGGCTTAAATAAATTAATAAAAAATTTACCAGCAGGTTTAAAAAAAGAAATGGAAATGCTTTGGCTTGATTATGAAAAAGGTTTAAGTAGAGAGGGTAGATTTTTTAAACAAATAGATAGGGCTGAAAATCTTTTGCAATCTTTGGAATATTGGCAAATCGACAAAAGCTTACCACAAAAATCTTGGTGGACTCAAGCCAATGAATTATTTGATGATAAATTATTGCTTGAATTGGTTGGTAATATGGACAAAGAATTTCATAAAACTCACAGACCAAAACACTAAAAAAAATTCTCGCGACTTTTCGCGAGTTTTTGTTTATAGTATAATTAGTTAAAATCGCTCGGCAACAAATTTTTTTTTCGTGGTACGCTCTGCGGAGCTCACTTGCCAGCTGTGGCTGGCAACACTACAAAAAATTTATTGCCTTCGCTATATCATGTCAAAAGCAATAAATAAAATAATTAAGATTTTAATTACAAGTGACTTTTTTTTAAATTTGGGTTGGGGATTGGTGGGACCAGTTTTTGCTATTTTTATTTTGCAAAGAATTGCAGTAGATGATATATCACAAGCCACTCAAATTGCTGGCTTTGCATCACTTTCTTATTGGGCAGTAAAATCTGTTCTGCAAGTGCCAATTGGCCATTATTTAGATAAAACAAAGGGCGAAAAAGATGATTTTTGGTTTATGTTTATGGGTACATTTATTGCAGGATTTATCCCAATTGGTTATTTATTTTCAACTCAAGCTTGGCATATATATGTATTACAAATGATTTATGCCGTAGGCATGTCTATGACATTTCCACCGTGGCTTGCAATTTTTACAAGGCATATTGATAAAAACAGAGAAGCTTTAGAGTGGAGTATAGAAAGTACATTTTTGGGAGCTGGAGCTGGGATTGCTGGAGGTGTTGGTGGAATATTGGCTAGTATGTTTGGATTTCCTTTGATATTTATATTAGTTTCTGGGCTTACTTTTTTCTCAACATTTCTTTTATTATTTATCAAAAATGATATTTCAATGAAAGCAGACAAAAATCCAATGATTCCACCAGTTACCCCAATGATAGAACCATAAGTTTTGAAAATTATAAATTACAAATAACAAATTACAAAAAAAATTTAAATATACAAAATTATTTAGTATACATAAAACTCACGATCGTAGCTTTTATGTATACTAGATTTTTATTATTTTATAATAAAAAAGGACTGCCAGCGTGTGTGCGGGCAGTCCGCATCAAGTCCGCTTCGCGGACTTTTTCGTTACTCTTTTTCCGCCTTGACCGCGGACTTAGCTGGTATTGCGGGCGTGGGTGGTGGAGAGGTGACCTCTCCAATCGGTGTGGCTGTAGGCCACATTCTCCCGTTGAGGAAAATTTGTTGGCCACTTGGTTCTTTGCCTTCCTCGACGACCCAAAAGATTACCTGTTTTGTTTTCTCATCGATGATTATTATAGGCTTGTAGTCATCATCGGTTTTCTCGACAACTTTCCATCTTGACCCTTCAGCGATGATTTCTGGGAAGAGACTCAAATCTCCGATTGCGATAAATGACTCGGACTGACGCTTTTTGCTCCTTTCAGCGTTCTCCATGGCGGCTTGAATTGCTGGAATTAGGAGCGCAAGCACAATGCCGATGATCACAATAGTCATCAAGATTTGTACCAAAGTTGCTTCCCCTTTTCGTGTAGATTTTCTCATGGTGATCTCCTTTACTTTCTTGCTTGGTGGTGAAATAAACCTGCGTTAGCAAGAAACGCAGATTTTTTGTAAATGTACAGTGAATTTATATTACACTAATTACTGATAATGTCAAGTGTTTCGGTGGGAAAAAATATGCTAAAATAATATATTATACTTTTTGTCATTGCGAGGAGCCCGCAGGCGACGTGGCAATCTAGAGTTTATGAATAAAATACTGGATTGCCACGTCCCGCCAAGTCGGGGCTCGCAATGACAGAAAAAGACAAATGAAAAATCAGGAAATTGCTAAAATATTTTTTCAGATTGCAGATTTTATGAAAATGGAAGGTATTGCTTTCAAACCTCAAGCATATATTAGGGTTGCTTTAAATTTAGAATCTTTAAATGAAGATGTTGGTGAAATTTATAAAAGAGACGGACTTTTAGGTTTGCAAAAAATTCCAGGAGTTGGAAAAGGTTTGGCAGAAGCAATTGAAGAATATTTAAAAAAAGGAAAAATTAAAACACTTGAAGATTTTAAGAAAAAGTCTCCTATTAAACTCGATGAATTGTTAAATGTGGAAAGCCTGGGGCCTAAAAAAATAAAAGTTTTATATGAGAAACTAGGAATTAAGAACTTAAAAGATTTAGAAAAACAAGCAAAGAAACATAATATTGCAGAGCTTGATGGGTTTGGAGATAAGGCAGAGCAAAATATTTTGCAAGGCCTTGAATTTTTAAAAACTGCTTCAGGTCGTCTTTCTTTGGGAATTGTTTTGCCTATTGCCAGAGAAATAGTTGAAAAATTAAAATTATTGCCAGAAGTAAAGCAAATTTCTTTAGCAGGTTCTCTAAGGCGCAGAAAAGAGACAATTGGGGATGCTGATATCTTGGTAGCTTCGGACAATCCTAAAAAAATAATGGATTATTTTGTAGCGCTTGATGGTGTAGAAAAAGTTTGGGCAAAGGGCGATACAAAAGCATCGGTTCGTATGAAAATGGGTTTTGATATGGATTTGCGCGTAGTAAAAGAAGAGAGCTTTGGATCTGCCCTGCAATACTTTACAGGGTCAAAAGAGCACAATATAGCCACTCGTAAGATTGCTATTGAGCATGGCCTAAAATTAAGCGAATACGGGCTTTTTAAACCTGCCCGCATTGCTACGCAAAGCGTTGCAGGCGGGGGTGATAAACAGATAGCAGGTAAAACAGAAGAAGGTGTTTATAATGCTTTGGGGCTTAGTTTTATTGAGCCAGAATTAAGAGAAGACGGCGGTGAGATTACCGCCGCCCTGAGCGAGCGAAGCGAGTCGAATGGGTTACCTGATTTAGTGAAATTAGGTGATATAAAAGGGGATTTGCATTGTCATTCAGATTGGGATGGTGGAGAAAATAGTATTGAAGAAATGGTCCAAACTGCAATGGCTATGGGCTATGAATATATTGGAATTTCAGACCACACAAAATTTTTAAAAATTGAAAATGGTTTAGATGAAAAACAACTTTTAAAACAAAATGAAGCTATTGAAAAAATAAACGAAAAGCTTCAAGTTTCAAGTTTTAAGTTTCAGGTCTTGCATGGATGTGAATGTAACATTTTGAATGATGGGAGTCTAGATATTAAAGATGAAGTCCTAGAAAAATTAGATTATGTAATAGCTGGTCTTCATTCAAGTTTGAAAATGCCAAAAAAAGAAATGACAGAAAGATTAATTAAAGCAATGAAAAATCCAAATGTGGATATAATTTCTCATCCTACTACAAGATTGCTTGGCAAAAGAGAAGAAGCACATTTAGATTTTGATAAAATTTTAAAAACAGCTAAAGAAACAGGCACAATTTTGGAAATTAATTCTAGCCCTGAAAGATTAGATTTAAATGATTTTTATATTCGTAGAGCAAAAGTTGAGGGAGTAAAAATGATAATAAATACAGACAGTCACCAAAAGGAGCAGTTAATTTTAATGGAATATGGAGTAAGTATGGCTCGCCGTGGCTGGGCAGAAAAACAAGATATTGTAAACACTTTGCCAGTAGAAGAATTGATAAAAAATTTGAAATATAAATAATGTTTTATAGTGTGGATAACTTATTCTTGTAAATATAATTGAAAGGTATAAAATGAAGTAATTAATTCAATTATATAATTTTTTTTATAATAAAGGTAAAAATTTATATAATTATAATTTATGAAGAAAATATATTTATCAATAAGTTTTACGTTTTTAATAATTTTATTTTGTTTATTGATTTCGCCAAATGTTTTTGCTGCAAGTATTAATGTTACATCTCCAAATGGTGAAGAGCAATTTAATGCTGGGGATTCAGTTAATATTACTTGGCAAGCAGGGCAAGCTGGAAGTGTGGGGATTTACTTAATAGATTATTCTAGTGGTAGCGTATTTAATATTACTACTAGTAATACTGCCAGCAATTCTGGATTTAATAACTCATATTTGTGGAAAATTCCCTTATCTTTGCTGGCAAAAGATACATATAAAATTTGGGTTTGGGATAGCATAACTAATGTTAATGATTATAGTGATAATTTTTTTAGTATTGTAAAAATTTGTACTCCAAATTGGCAGGCTACTGAATGGTCAACTTGCGTTGATGGAAGACAGACAAGAACATTTACAGATTTGAATGATTGCAAAGTTACTACTAATAAACCACAAGATCAAGCTCAAGATTGTTGTTCGGACTCTGATGGAGGAGAAGATTATTATGTAAAAGGAACAATAAAATATGGTAGTTCTGATGTGGCAATTGATTCATGTAAATATTCAAATACTTGGGTGGATGAATATTATTGTGGTGAAAACGGAGATGTTAAATCAAAATCTGAGTATTGTCCAAAGGGTTGTGAAAATGGAGCTTGCAAGCAAGCTTTAGTTTGTACTCCAAACTGGACTTGTGGTTCTTTTGGAGCTTGCATAAATGGTCAACAATCAAAAACTTGTACGCAAAGTA